>TARA_R110002167_G_scaffold177167_2_pt1 | contig 16389 bp, 30 predicted proteins | sample TARA_R110002167 | Tara Oceans TARA_R110002167 (sample SAMEA4398238) | marine metagenome | biome: Polar Biome; feature: [MES] marine water layer (ENVO:01000295) within the mesopelagic zone...; material: water (ENVO:00002006), including particulate matter (ENVO:01000060) such... | reverse complement strand
GCTAATGTATAATCATTTGTTACAGTTATACCGTGCTCTTTAAGAGCCGCTTTTAATCTATCCTGAGATACATTACACTTAGGTAATATAAAAGCTTTCTTTTTGGTCATAAAAGTAGTACCGTCTTCAGTTGGTACTGTTAGTATAGTATTTATTTTTTCATATGTAGTTTTATCTTGAGTACATAATACTTTATCAATATCCATTGAAGAAGAAAGGACACCATAAATAGTGTCCTGTTCTAATCCAAAGTGAGTTAAAGCATCAGTATCAAAATCTTGATATACTGATTTATTTGCCATAATTTTTAATTTTATTTCATTGTCATTTTAATGATTTCTGGGTACATCATAAGTTTATTAAACTTCTTTTTATTACCACTAAAGATTGTTCTAACAATTAAGTATTGTAAATCATTTGTAAAGTATTCTTTTGTACAAAGTGATTGTAATCTATCAGTGATTTTTTGAGAAATTGTATTTTCCTTAGAATATACTACAGCAAAATTTGCTAAACGAGTAGCTAATGTTGCAGCAATATCTGCACGGTAACTATCATCTTTACCAATGCATCCTCTTAGTTCTCCTAAAATATATGATTCATTTTCATGAGTCAATAAATCTTTAGGTGTAACTAATTTATCCAGTTTGTTATTAATAAATGTAGTAAACATAGAAGCAAACGCATCTCCAACTGAACCTTCACCAATCATTTGGATTAATGATAAGTTCTCTTCAAAACTATCAAAACTTGAGATAGCATTAAAAAATGTTGTTATTGATCTTGCATTAGTTTCTTGTGTTACAAGTTCTGGGTGTAGTAACAAGAAGTTAATACATCTTGTATCTATATTTGCACTTTCAGCCCATTGAGCCCATACATTAACATCAAATTTTAGATTTGCAGTTATATATCTAGTTTTCTGTGCAGAATCCACACTGTTAACCATATAGTCTCCGTTATCTGGATTTGCTGTTAAGATAATATGCCAATCTTGAGGTAATTTCCATGAGATGTAAGTCTGACGGTCAATTAATTCCATCACTGCTTGAATAAATCTTGTATCAGCTCTATTCCAATCATCTAATAATAATATACCACCTTCTTTAGCATCTGCTATCCACTCTGGCGGGCAATATGACATCCTGTTCTTACCTGACATTTTATATCCGTTCTTCAGATATTCTTGTACAGCAAGTTCATCAACCCATAAACCAACTTTTTTGGTTTTTGTTAATGGCATTGCTGCCACGCTTGATGATGCAGCCGTTCTTTGTGCTGCAGTATAGGATATGTCATTTGATTTTACTGAAACTTTTGTCTCTTTATACATTTGAAATTGTCTTACTGGAAATCCTACTAAATCTCCCAATTCTTCTATTTGTGCTAAGTTTAACTTTACAAATTTTAAATTGTTTTCTTCAGCCATTTCTACTATAGTGGATGTTTTACCAATCCCTGATTCACCAACTACTTCTACAGATACAGGGCTTTTACCATTTGCCTGAAGATATCTATTGTTTGTAATTATGTGATTTACAAAACCTTTTAATTCTGTTACGTTTAAATTTACTTGTGCCATTTGTTTTTTATTTTTTAATTAATTTATAATTCTGCTGTGAATGAACAATCACCTTGTTCTTTTACGCAATCTTGTATTTTTTTGCCAATTTTATAATCAAAGAACTCTAATAATTGTTCTTTGTTTAGGGGCTTTTTATCTCCTTTTTTTAAATACTCTTCAAATGTAATTTTTGCAGTATCCTCATCTGACCCATATAGATCATAATAGATTTTCAAGTACTTACCTTGCTCACCCATTTGATTTTCTATATTATTAAGTTCCATCTCCAGATCTTCTAAATTATCTTTATCAAAATAATAATCCAAATATCCAGGGGCTTGGCCTTCTACACCAAATCTATCTGCTGCCTCACTGCTTTGAGAACCAAAGACAAATTTGCCGTTGATATCTCCTTCATAGTATCTTCCCATATTAATTTAATTTTATTACTTTACCTGGTAACTCATCATTCATGTCAGATATACTACTCAATACCCATAATGTATTATTAGGACAATTTTCTGGTGCATATGCCTCACCATCTGTTAAATAGATAAGTGCCGTATATGTCCCTTTTAATTCATTGTAATGATCAATCACTGGTTGAAATGAAGTTCCACCTCTGCCTTTAATTTCCCAATCTTTTTTAGGATTAAATTTCTCCACTGAATTAAGTTTTGTATCACATTGAGCTATTGTTATTTGATGACCTGTTTTATTCATATGATGTAACTCATTATAAAACTCTTTAAGTTCATCAGTATTAACTGATCCTGATGTATCTATTCCTACTAAGATATGATTCTTAAACTTAATTTTAAGTCCAGGATTCTCTGCATAACGTTTATTATACTTACGTCTTAGCTTTCTAGTATACACTACATTAGAGTTTCCTGCAAATCTTCTTAGATATTGTTTCCAATCAAATTTAGCCGGTTCAACATGAAATAATTTATCAATTAACTCTTTACATTCACCTGGTATATTACCACTCTTTTTAATGATTTCTTCAGCAGATGCTTTAAGTTGATGTTCCACTTGTTTTTGAACTAACTTTTTATCAGGCTCTGACATTTCATCAAATTCTTTCCATGTTGCATGATCATATTCTGATTCACCATTCATTTCATCCATAAAACCATCTAATGAAGGAGATGTTCCATCATCTTTGGCTTCTTCTAAAAGATTGTAATAAACTTTCGTCCCTGCCTTTTTAGGAAGATTTAATTCTGGAAAACTTGATAATAACAATCCACCTTCCGGTAACTTATCACTATCAATGTATTGATTGATCTCTAAATCTGCAGCTATATTAAATAGTTTATGATTTGAGTATATATCTCTCATTAATAGATGACCAAATGCAATATGTAATAGCTCATGTTTAATTAATCCTACTCTATGATCAGTACTTAAACTTTCATAAAACTTTGGATTTATAGTCAACTGCATACCAACACCAAACTTACTGACCCCTGCTGTAGGAATTTTGTCACTAAATTGTTTATTGATACCAATTAAAAAGAGCCCGTAAAAAGGCTCATCTAATATTAATTCTTTAGTTGTTTTAGCAACTAGATCTTGTATGTTATTCATATATTTTAATTTGTCATAATTTTTTTAAGTATTTGTTTATGTATTTCATTATTTCCTATTTTTAATATTGATTTATATATATCCTTTCCTATCAGCTTACGCCATTCTAATGAAAGATTATTGTCCCTAATAAACTTTGCTCTTTTTTCAAGAGAAAGAGATTTTGCAAATAGAGTGTATACCAGATCTAAGTTTTTAAAATTTAAATTCTTAATATTAGTATTCCCTATATTATAATCTTCTTCTGAACTATTTAATAATTTGCTTAATGTAAAAAATTCTTCAAATTTTATATCATTCATCTTTTAGTATTTCTATCCATACACCTGGATTTTCTTTATCATATGTGTATTGTTCAAAAGCAGGTAATATAAATTCAGCATTGTCATCTTCTATCCAACCTGCTTTAACCATATCATCCTGTACTGTTTGTGCAGGGTTTATATAATCAAACTTATGTCTTGTACCTCTTATAAATGTAAAAGAAATTTTTGCTGGTAGTTTATGATTTTTCAATTCTGTTTTAAAGTCCTCGGCATATTTTTCATAATATTCTTTTGTTTTTTTTCTATAATTCATAACTGTTTTACTAGCTATGAAATATTTTCCAGTCCATCTCCTTCCATTCTTGGATGAGGGCACTGATCCTGGTATAAACCATTTTTTGTTTTCCATATTTATTTTTTTAAGGTTTCTTTAAGTAAGGGCTTTAGGTGTTGATGTACTGCATCAAACCCATGTTCCTTCATTGCATCAGATATATCTTTAGAGAGATTTATTACAAATCCATCTAAATTATATATTTTATTATATTTTTCAACTGCCTCTAATCCAGCTTTGTCATTATCAAATAAAGTAATTATTTTTTTATATTTCTTCTTTAAATGGTCTATGATATATTGCTTTATCATTACGTTCTCACTATCTGGAGCTACAACTTCTATATTGTATCCCATTCCTTTAAGACACATTGCATCTTTTAATGATGAACATATTACAAGGTAAGGTTGATTAAACTTCAATTGATCATATCCTTGCAGATATGGCTTTACTTTATTAAATTTGTATTTACCACTTTCTGGACGGTATATCTTATATAGTTCATCATCTTTATCAAAATATGCATATATAGCCTTCCCTTCAATTTTTAATGATTTAATATCATCAGTATCTTCTTTAATAAGTGTATAATACTCAATTGGTTTAACATTATATTCAGTTAACATTGTCATTCCTATTCTAAAGGATAACCAAAATTTACTATCTGCTTCACTCCAAAGTCTTGGTTTAATAAAATCTACTTCCCAGTTTGATTTAGGAGAAAATTCTATTTTTTTAAAATCTGATGTTTTAATATCTTTATTATAATCATTAATCATTTTCATTAATGCATAAGGATATTCTAAATCAAATAATATTTTTATCAAATCAATTTTATTACCACTCTTTCCTGTTGAAAAATCTTTAAACTTATATTGTTGTATATTTTTATCTACATAAATACAAAAGCTTGGTGTTTTTTCATTAGGGTTAAATATTGATTTAATTTTTATATTTTGACCAGTAAGTGTTTCAGGTAAGTTTAGATAATGTTGAAATACCCAATAACTTGGTATATCCCTATCATTTATTATTAAGTTTTTTGTATTAAGCATAAAAGTTAAGATTAAATAAAAAAAATGAGCCTGACAATATTTTAACATATTGAACCAGACTCACCTTTTTTTAATTATTAATATTACAAATCAAAATCATCACCAACTGATCTAGCAGGTTCAAATTGATTTGTTGTTACAGCTTCTTTTTTAGTTACACCTCTATAATGGTTTTTATTAGATGAGTCATAAGTTAATAATTTAGAATTAGCCGTACTTACTGCTTCAATAGGAATCCCATCTCTACTTCTTTTTGGCAAGAATAAATCATTATTTATATAACCTTCTTTATTTTCCCATTCTCTTGTTCCTAAACATACATTGATAAATTCAGAATTAGATAATAACTCATTACATTTAACCATATATTCTTCAATAGTATTTGCTTGTATACCATCTAATTCAGATCTTTTATTTAATTGCTGTGATAAAGATATCATTGCTTTTAAGACTTCATTGTCTCTGCTTATTTCATTACCGTTTGGTAATACAGCATCTTTAAAAGGATATGGAGAAAATCTCACTCTACCCACTTGTCCAGTATAACGTGGACCTGATGGATTATTTGGATCTAATAAGAATCCTTGAAATTCTCCTTCCATTGGTTCACCTTCAACATGTAACATGATATTAAATGCTTCTGAATCATATGGTGTTTGATCAAATGATATTGAATTAATTTTTACAAGGTGATTCCCTGGTCCCATCACTGGTTTCTCTTTGCCGCTTCCCGCTGACATTCCGCTAGTATTTAACATAATTTTTTAGTTTTAAATTTTTAATTAATTGATTTATTATTTACTCTTCATATTTTTTGATACAGTCTTTAACATACTGCAGGTTGTTTGGGATGAAGAAATCTTCAAACATACCTTGTGGTGATTTACATGTGTTCTCTCCATTGTTTTGTGTTTCAAAACCATACTCAAGTTCACCATCATCATTTTTATTTACTTTTCCAAATAATACAATTGAGAATAGACCTTCCAAAGTTAATGTATTATCTATCATTTTACCAATAGTCTTAGCTTTAATTTTTCTATTTCCATTTATATCTGTTGAATCTTCAGAGTGTGTCAAAAATATTACTGTTAAATCATCTCTTAAATCTTTTGGGCTTTTCGCCACCATAGCTAAATTAGCTGCAATTTGAGTGAATTTATCATAACCTTTTTCATTTGCTCTATCAAAATATTCAAAAGAACTCATATATTGCCAATCATCAACCACTAATGTTTTTATATCTGGTCTTTTTTGATCAACGTGTTGTATTGCTTTAATTATTCCTGCAGCAGATGATGCTGAAGCTAGATTACCTTTTGGGTTCTCTTTATTTATTGCTTTGTAATTATTTTTCCATCCTTTAAATGGTAAAGGTTTGTTAGCAATGTTTATGATGAAAGTTTCATCAGGGTTTAAGTGTCTAATAGAGGTGGATTTACCTGTACCAGAGTCTGCAATTACTAAAATTGAATTTGCCATAGTTATTTATTAAATTTATTGATTACTTTAGTTAATGTTATTAATGTTTGATTAATTTCTTCTAATTTGTCTACTAATGATGATGATTCAGTTGAATCTGGGTCAGGTAAATCAAACAATGTTGATAGAGTTTCTCCTACCATTGCTGTATTTATTAAACCAGGTTTTAAATTTCTACTGGTAATATCATTAATAACTTTCAATTCACTTACTGGAATAAAATGTCTTACAAATCCTGAATTAGATGTTACAAGTTCAAATTCTGATTTCCAGTGTGGATTATATTTGATTAGATATAAAGTTCTTTTAGGATCTTCACTTACATAGTCTATACTTACAAATTCTGTATATATATCATGTTCTTTTTCTAATTCACTTGGAAAGAAACTAACATGTAGTTCATCCTTACCAGAAGGCCTGTAAGCCATCTTAGGAATGTATAGTGCATTAGGTGTACTTTTTTTTATAAAGTACGCCTCATGCTCCTCTCTTAGAGTAGAGACTCTTTGTTTACGTTCTGCTGTTGTTATTGACATTGGCTTTTTTTTTAATTAACGTCTTTCTTGTTGATCTGGTGTTGCCATCTCTTCTATTTTCATTTGTTCAAATTTTGCTTTAAAGAAGCTCATTCTTGCATCACCATTTCTTGCTTTAAGAAAATGTAGTACAAGAGTTCTATCATCTTCTATAATATATCTATCAGGACCATAGTGTCTAATCTTTTGTTTAGCTGGCCTGTTGATACCTATAAGCATATCTGCATGCTGTAACATTGCATCTGAACCAAATATATCTGATTCAAGTATATAGTTACCATACTTTCCATCCACAGCTCTTTCTGGGCTATCAATATTTCTATTAAGCTGTGAAAGTGCTATGAATAAACACGGGTAATCTCTTTTACATTGCGTAAAGAATTCCCCTAGTTCAAACATCATATCTAATGTATTGTTCTGATAAGGGGCCCTTTTTACAAGCATAGTATGATCCAATGTTACCATTGTTTTTTTACCTTTATGTAAATTCATATACATATCAATTTGTTCACGCATTTGATTTACTGTTAATGGTGTACTGATGATATCCACTGGATTCTTTACTCTCTCTTTGGCATATTGATGACATGTATTTAACACATCCGGTTGTAGTATACTACCTGCACTGCATAATTCTTTATAAGTCTTACCTGTAAAAGAACTAAACTCTCTAATGGCTGAAGTTCTACCAACCATTTCAAATTGAAATTCTAATACTCTAAAGTCATCATCTGGATTTAATGCAAATGATTCCCTAATAATTTGATCTTTAATTAGCGTCTTCCCTGAGCCAGGTCTTCCGCCAATTACTGTTAAAGTATTCCATTCTAAACCATCAGTGGCAGCATCATTAAACTTAGGCCACGGTGTATAAATTGATTTCTCTTCACCATTTTGCCTAGCGTACATATATTTTAATGCTTCATTAAATGCAGCATATTGACCTATCCATCCTTCGGCTGTCTTACTCATATAGTATCCTCTTTAATATCATACTGTATTGATTCTATTATTACTACACTTGTAGGATATACAGAGACTGTTATTTTTTTATTATCTTTATCTAAATTGAAAAAGACAGTTTTAAACTTATCACTGGTATAGCCTTGAGCAGTTATTGTTTCCAAATATATTTGATTTCCTGGAAATACTCTTAGTTTATATCTATTCATAATTTTAATTTTGTTGGTTAATCCGCTATAGTTTCTATAGTTTCTATTATTTTATTAAAGTCCATATCTGTCATATCAGTACAGTTTTTAGCTAATTCTCTAAATTCTTCAATGTCATCCTTATGTATTGCAAATCTTTGTAGTTTGTAACTGTTATAAGGAAAATACTCTGATATATCAAATTCTGCTAATTCCACTGCTTGTAAATTCTGATGAGGTTTAAAATACACATAAGTTATATGGTAAACCTTTTCTTCTTTAGGCCATTTATCAGAAGGTATTTCTGACGGTCTATCTTTACTGTTTATACAAATTGCTCTAATTGCCATAATAATAATTTTAAACTACTTTTTCTTTAAATGTTCTTTCCTCAGTATCTATACCATCTCTAATCATATCACAATAGTCTGCTAAAGTAGAAGACTTAACTTTATGTTTATCCTGTTTGCATATAAAGTATTGACTGGTTTGCATATATAAATATTCTGCATCCCTATACTCATTAACATACATCTTAGTGGCTTTTATTACATCAGCCCATTCATAATCATATGTTTCAAAGAACCATCTAAATGATTCTGATAACATTTTAACATTAACTCTTGCAGGTTTACCGCTTGGTAATCTTTTATTAGGAAATGTTTCTCTATAGATATTTATTTGTTCAGAGAAATCTTTACCCATTAACTGGATATCTGTTTTCTTCTTTGCTTTTATAAAATAATTATCTAGGTGTGCTATAAAGGTTCTTGCTTTAGGAGTTAATTTATATTTCTTTTCTTCTTTACTCAAGTAACCTAATTCTACTAATTCATCAATGTTTACATCAAGATTAGAGGGTGGTGCTATTTTTTGTTTGATTCCAAACATAAGAAAAGCTTGGTTTGGAGTCAATTTGTTTTTTAATATTTTTTGAAAGAGTTCCCACATGATTTTGAATTTCTTTTGTTATGTTATTAAATATACCAATAGTTAAATCATCATTTACAAATAGATAATTCTCCACTTGTCTGATTGAATTAATTACGGTAGCATGATTTCTATCTATGAATTGACCTATACTAACTTTAGTATGTTTATTTTCATATGCTAAATAAGACATTACTTGTACATATAACAAATACTTTCTTAATCTACTTCTATGAGTTAAGCTTTTTATATACCTATACTCTGGTTCATTTTTATGTAATGCATTTAATGTGCATTCTGAAAAGACTTCTAAGTCTAATTTATAATTGCTTTTTGTAGCTTGTAATATCTGTATGTTTAAAGAATATTCTTTTTTAAAGTAGTCTTTAAATTGTTGAATATCTATTTCTTGTGATAGCTTTCTTTCTTTCAAAAGCGTATTCGTTTCTGTCATTAAGTTGTTTTTTAATTGTGTACAAATATATTAAATTTTACCATCTTATCCAAGCTTTTTCTTGCTTTTTAAGTTCAGTGTTTATTCTACCAAATATGTCTTCTGCGTTCCAAATTCCATTATTATATAACGCTGATGAGGGATGCGGACACTTTATGACGTATTGACCTGGTAATAATAATTGCCAATGTTCAGTTTTTCTTCCCATTAATACAAATATTATGTTTTTGTCTTTTTCATTAATTTTTTTAAATAAGTATTCAGTAAAAGGTTTCCAAATATCATAATGTGTACCTGTTTTATTAATTTCACATGTTAATGCTATATTAATAAGTAACACGCCTTGATTGGCCCAACGTTTTAAATCATAATCATATTCCTCATGTTCACCATATATTTCTGTAAATATATACTGTAGAGGTTTTTCAGGGATGTTAGTTTTAGAGCAACTAAAGGCTAATCCATCAGCAACTCCCAGTTGTGGATATGGATCTTGATCAACTATAACTACTTTAAGATCTGATATATTTGTTTCTATAAAAGGTATGAAAGCTTCTTTAAGCTTAGGGGTAAACCTTCTATCTTGTTCTACTAAATCACTTAGCTTATTTGTTATAGTATCAAATTGCTTACTATCAAAAAAAGGATTAAGTATTTTGTCCCAACCAGACACTTCAAAATCTTTTTTTAACTTTATTTTTATTTTATCTATATTTTGTTGCATATTTTATTATATTTGTGGTATAAAAAATTTATACCATGGAAAAAGATGAAAAATTACATTCTCAAATAACATATAATTTTGAGAAAAATATTACAGGAATTGAAGTAAGCGCTGCATATATCAACGGACTTCAGAGAATAACGAATAGTGCTATTCTTAATTCTGATAGAGGTGCAGATATGCCCGGTATATTTGAAAAGTTCAATATGATTATTGAACAATATAATAATCCTAAAGTAGATCAAACACCTGTTGTTTTAGATGAGTTTGAGTCAGATATATATACATTATTTTCATTAGTTCAACTTTTAAAGTATAAAGCTCAAGAGCAAGGTTTAGAAATTAAAACTGAAACTACTGTTACTAAAGATGAGTTAGCTCAATTAGCAACTATGATTGAAAAAGGTGAAGATGTTACTGAAGCTTTAAAAGCTATTAATGATCAAATGACAATAGTTAAGTAATTATCTTAACTGCATGCCATTAAAATCTCCAATTTCTATACAAGCAAGTATTGCAAGATTTAGTTCTTCTTTATCACAGTCCCCAAAGGATTTGCAATACTCCTGTTTGTCTTTTACAAAACATAAGCCAGCCTCTCTTTTAACATTGATTTTAGCTTCTGCAAAAGTATACCCAATTTCTTGGGCTATCTCTCTTATCATAGCATGTAAACGAGCTAATTGAGGATTACTACCTTTATCACCACTAACACTTATAAATATTTCTAAGTTTGAGTCATCAGGTAAATTACTTAGGAACTTTTTAAATTTAGTTCCTATTGATTTTATAGGGAAATATAACTCTCCTTCTTTTATTGATGCTTTTGTAAATAAATTACATTTCATAATTTTCTAGTATTTTTTGAGTTATATCTTCTATTGATAATTCCATCAATAATTCTATATGGGGAAGTATGTTTACTGATACAGGAGTATATTTTGCATTTTCTAAAACTATCCACGCAAAATGAAGAGTTACCTCAGAATTACTTCCGGGGTAACCTGATCCATCAGGGTTGTGTTTAATTTCATGTTCTCCTGGAACATAATCAAATTCAAAATCTATTTTAAGATCATCATCTATAACATGTTTATAATGTTTCATGATTTAAATCTTAAAGATTTTCCATTAATTATATATTCTTGACCACATGACTCACAGAATGCTTCACTTTCATTACGAAGTAAAGCTGGTTCCATACAGTCAGGACAAGGTGTATCATCAACTTTAATGAAATCTTCTATTGAATAGTCAATTTCATTTAATTTATCTATTACAAGTGCTTTAATTTTACTCATAGTTATATATTTATTAGTTTTTCTTTTTTATGGGCTAATAGTGCTCTAGTTGTTAATTTATTAATTTTTGATTTAAAGTTAATATTTTCATAAACTCTACCAGAGCATACTCCAATAATGAATGATATTATTATTACTATAATAGGTATTAATGTTACTAATGTTTCCATATTTTTATTTATTTAAAGGGTTATAATATTTAATTTTTGTTTGATCAAAGTCTGATAAAGCTTTACTTACCCAAACTTCATCTTGAGTTCCTGTATAACATAGTATGTGACATACTGCTGTTTCTGAAGGATTAAGTCTAAGGAGTCTACCAATTCTTTGTGCTGATTTTCTTTCATTACCATATGAATGAAGTATTATTGCTTGTTTAAGCTTTGGTATAGTTATACCTTCACTTAGCTGTAATACACAAGACATTCTATCTATTCTACCATCAGAAAACAATTCTAAGTTTTCTTCAGATTTTTTGTTCCCAGAATGGTAACTATATTTACATATCTTATCTGCTTGTTTCTGAGTATTTGCAAATATTAAGCATTTTGTACCTAATTTATCAGCTAATGATTTAGCATATACCTCTTTAGTGGTATAATCCATCAAAGCTCTCATTCTCATTATTGAAGCAAATTGCTTTTGTTTTTGTGTATTAGCTTCACCAACTCTTTTAGATGAATAATCATAATCTTTTTGTTCAGTAGTATACCAGTGACCACCGTCCTTCTTCATTTTTTTTAATGATGATGACTTTGATAACTGTAATCCATGAACTATTATTCTATAATCATTTAATATTTTTGAGTCAGTTGCTTGATCCACTGTAAAACTATATTTTATTGGACAATACTTAGCAACCATAATTCCTTTCTCAGAATCTGAATATTTTGGAGCTGTTCCTGTTAATCCAAATATTTCACCTTTAAAATTACTTAAAAAAGGTGCATGTGAGTATAATAAACTATGACATTCATCTAAATAGACTATATCATACTTTTCAGGTTTATGTTTTTTAAGTGATAGGTATGTTGTAAACGTTATATGTTTAACTAAATCCTCAAGGTTTAATTTACCTAATTCATCAATCCATGATTGTGTTACGGAGTGTTTAGGTACTACTACTAATACTTCTATTAGTGGATTATATTTACGTTGTAGGTGACGAATAGCAATTCTAGTTTTACCTACACCCATACTAATTGCTAAACCACAACGATCATGGCTTAATAATATATCTAATGCTTCTTTTTGAATTACATCTCTATTCATGTGTTTTTGATTTTTATAGAATTATTAATTCATATTTACAATTATTATCTGAATTAGCATTCATTATTTGACATAGATGTGATGCTTCATCAAAATTATATAATTCTAACACTGAACCTAAGCTATCATTAAGTATAACTGATATTCCTTTTTCAATTATTGTTTTTCTTATTTGGTAATATTGTTCATTCATATTGTTTTTTTAGTTTTTATATTTTTTTAGATATGTTGAATATGGTTAGTACTCTCTATTATAAGTCTTCTTCTTCCCCATCCTCATCCTCAACTCTCCAACCGCAATCTCCTTGCACTATGTCAAACAATTGTTCTTCTGCCTCTTCAAAATTGTCAGCAGATAATATTACTGAGGCATTACCGTATTTCTGCGTAAATGTAAATGTTTTCATAATTTTAGTTATTTTAATAAATCTAATTCCCGTGCTTCTACTGGAAAATTGTGTATCCAATTATGACAGCTTCTACATACACTTAACCATGTAGGAACGTCTAAGAAGTGTGAACTTCTATTTGATCCCGCATAAGTATGATGTACATCTGTTGAAGTTCCATTGCAACATGGTAATGCTGCTTCACACATTGGTTTCTGATCCATAAACTTTCTTCTAAGAATAGAATAAGCTTTATCAAGCACCAGTCTTTTTTTTGATTTTTGATTGATTGGTTTTCTTATTAATTTATTAACTTTTGATTCTTTAGATTTATACCAGCAATATTTGCAATACCTACTTCCTTTATCATTTTTCCAAATAAATTGTTCAGTATTGCAATTGTTGCATAGTTTTTTCTTTTGTTTAATCATGTAGTTTTAGCCTTTTGTATAGTATTGGCTTTCAAAGTTAAGTAATTTTTTGGTAATAAACCTTTTGACATGAATAATAATATTACATCTTCATAGGTAATACTCAATTCCTTGAATGTCACTCTATTATTGTAATCATCTAGTACTTCTGTAGCAGGAATAGATAATATACTTTCTACTGTAGGGCCCTTAAAAGTTCTACGAAAGTAATCATTTACTTTTTTGTTACAAATCATTTGTTTCCAAACGTTGATTTCTCTCTGAGATCTTCTCCAAACTTTAGAGATTCTTCTTTTCTTATCCCAGTGTAATTTTTCAACTTCATCTTTTGTATATACATTAAGCCCATGTAACACTCTTTTAAATAAGAAATGCTGATAAGAGTTTAACTTAGTATACTTGAAGTTATTTAATATTGATTGTGGATGTAATTGATATTCTTCAAATAATCCAAAGTAGTGATAACGTTGTAATTCTTTTGATAATAAAGCTTTACTTTCTTCTTGTTTTAATTTTATTAATTGGTCTTGTGATAACATAGTGATAGTTTTTTAAGATTAGATATAGTTTAAGGATTGTAATAATGTAATATAAAATGAGGGAGGTTACTGTATTGACCCAACAGTATTTAATTCCCTATAGGGAAACCTCACGCATTCTTTAGAAATGTTTATTTAAAGTTCAAAAGTTTCTTCAACTTCAACTTCTTCTTCTTCTTCAGCAACATCTTCTGCTACTACATCATCTTCCATTTCATCATCTTCTTCACTATCATCAAATCCAAAAGATTCTGCTGATACTGCTTTAGATTCTTGTGTACCATCTAACATGTTAGCGTCTTTAATTGCTTCACCATTATTGTGAGCAATTAATACATCTTGTACTGTAGTGTCAGCTACAAAAAATGTTTTCCTATATATAGGTTGACCATCTACACAACAGATAATTCCTGTGCTTCCTGCAATTTTGTGATCTCTATCACCATTATTAACACTAAAAGGCTCCAATTGTTCTTTAATAACAATTTTACCAGGTAATGACCCCATGGATTCTAAACCCATTTCTTTTAAGTCTTCTAATTTACCATGTAATAATGTACTTATGTTAGATTTTTTAACCCAACCGTTGTTTCCAAATGTTACTCTTGTTTGTTGTAATCTTACGTGTCCAAATTCAGGATTAGAGTTAGATTGACGAACAACATTTCCCATGTCATCCGCAAGGATATTTACTTTACTTTGCATAATTTTTGATTTTAATTTATTTGTAGTGATGCTAATTATTTAGACATCATCTGGATGAAAATATGGGTCTTTTAGTTTTTCAATATCATCCATTTCATCAAGCGCTGGTTCATCTTCATCAATAGTATCAATGATTTCTTTTTCAGGTTTGTTAATGTCTTTTGAATATTTATTGTAAAACGGGTCACCCGATTCTTTAGTGTATAATGAACTTAAAGCATTTAAATCTTTAATATCGTCATCAGAAAAAGATAGATATTGTTCTAGTGAACATTCTACTATTCTTCCATTTGGTAATTGAATAATCATTTTTTTGTTTTTATATGTTAATTAATTTAACAAAAATATACTATTTATTACTAAAGTTGATGGATTTTTAAAAATGAATTTGCTCAATTCAGTTTATAATAAGCATGTATATAGCTATCATTATTTATTTAATGACTATGTTTCTGCCTACTCGTTGTATAAGATTCTTAGTTTTCAATTCATTTATCAAACGTTTGATAGTTCTTTCACTAACATTTAAGTCATTAGACAGTGTTGATATTGATGGAAAACATGATCTTTGTTTATTTGCGTAACAAGCTAATACGGAATATAGACCTTTTGCTTGCATACTTACGTCAGGGTTTAATATAATATCACTTGATACTATACCGAATCTATATTTTTTCTTATTCTTTAACATGATTCATCAATAACCCCAGAAAAACCAGATTGTTATCTTGTTCATCAGATATTGATTTATCAGTGATATTATATTTTAAAGCTATTCTTTTACCAAAAGGCTTTATATCATTATGTTTATTTTTTTCTTGTTGCCATTCATTAAATTCTAACTTAATGAGAGCCGCGCTTAGTTTTGCCATAGTATTTATGTTTTAATTAATTCATGTTCTTTATCTGTTTCTATATAATCTATTGATGATAGTTTTTTAAAGTCAGGGAATTCATTTATAATTATGAGTTTTTTTGAATTAACACAATCCTTAATTATAACATGTTTACCATTACTAAAAGATTTCATGTTAATATTCATATTATCATGATATTTATTAAAGTTGGTATCTCCCCATGAAGCATCACCTATTATAGTTCCAAAGATAAATCCTTCTTTTGTCATTAAACCCTTATCAACTAATACATCTTTATCATAATCTGAAGTATATGATGCTGCCATATATTTAACTTTTTGTCCTATTTCAAATGGAATGTATTCTTCCTTTTCTAATATAGTATTTATTAAAATGTCAACTTTGCATTCAGGCATTGATAATATTATCTCTAATATATGTTTAAGGTTCTTTGCTTGTACTATACTCTTTTGATTAATTAACTTGCTTAAAAGGCCTTTAACGGCTTCATCTGATATTGAGTATTTTTCTTTTGAATTCATTACGTTATTATTTTTTATAAGAATTATTAATAAATATAGCAGAATGACCATTACGATCATTACTGCTATATCCTTGATTACCACTTACTTAACCAATATTTTACTAGCCTTAATACCTAGTGTTATTATAGTATTATATTACTGGTGTTGTTAGGGTGACACACATGGCCCTTTTATAATTCTTTTTTAGATTTTTTAGGTATATAAATTTCAATCATTACAAATGGCATTAATAATACAATAATATTTCTTGATGTATTC
>TARA_R110002167_G_scaffold353082_1_pt1 | contig 16456 bp, 15 predicted proteins | sample TARA_R110002167 | Tara Oceans TARA_R110002167 (sample SAMEA4398238) | marine metagenome | biome: Polar Biome; feature: [MES] marine water layer (ENVO:01000295) within the mesopelagic zone...; material: water (ENVO:00002006), including particulate matter (ENVO:01000060) such... | reverse complement strand
CCAAAAGCTGATTTTTATTGGTATGTGGGGTTAATTGACCGCTTACGATTGTTGGAGTCACTTCTAATTGCACATTTGCATGACCAAATTGTTTACCGACTTTTATCCACAGTTCGGTATAATTTGAATATGAGGCACCTGGATACAGGTAAGAAAAAACCATAACGTCGTAACTGATACCACTATCGCCAAACTCACCTGCTTTACCTATATAAGGTGCAGTAACAATTTCTAAATTGGGGTCTGCAAATTTGATATTGGAAGCAAATACACCGGCATACCAGCCCAGATCATTACCCCACCCCAGGGTACCTTGTACCACTGGTACTTCTGCATCCATCGTTTCTGATTCGCCGCGGAAAACATAATCTGAAGCAAAGGTTAATTTACCACTTATGGCTTCATCGAAGACATCATTGTCTGCAGCATTGGCAAAAGAGGTAGCCGACAAAATTAGACTGCCTAACAAAATTGACTGAGCTAGTTGAGTTTTTCTAATGTTCATATTCATTACCCTAAAATATATGTTCTTGTTGATAGGGTGACTATATTCAAAACTTATGAATGGCTGTTGAGTGGGTTATGAACTGATGGGAAACAAATATGAAAAAATATGAACACTAAGATTTAACATCATTCAAGCCTTGAGGGTCACTCTATTAAACATGAATGATCGATCTGTATAATCAAAAGTGTCCAGATGGCAAAGCTGGATTTCGATGTGCTTCACAAGGTTAAATCGGTAAATACTCACATTTATGTAACGCTCAACTTTTACAACATTTGAGCTATTGTGCTTATCAGTTTTTAAACAACAGGGTTACAATTGAGTCTGCTGTTGCTGGAAGGGCTGTTGATAAAACTGCAGGGTTTTGCCTACCGTTAACTTGTCTTTGTCCGTCATTTTGTTCCAAGCGATAATTTGTTCCACACTGACCTTATACACTTTGGCAATACTCCAAAGAGTATCGCCATATTTTACCGTGTGATCGCTTTGAACTGCTGGCTGATTAGATGTGGTGACGATCCTTGGTTGTTTGTTTGGTGCAGCTTGCTTTTTGCTTGATACTTGAGCTGTGTTTGTTGAAGCGAGTTCGACCTCTGGTGTCATGCTCGATACGCCTTGTGGCATATACAAAAATTGACCCGCAACGATCTTATCGCCATTAATATCATTCATCGCTTTTATTTCAGACACCGTTGTAAGGTGACGTTTTGCAATGACACTAATATTATCGCCAGCTCTAATCTGATATTTAAACCATTTTACTCTAGCGCTAATATCAGTATCCGCAAGAGCTTGTTTAAACTCACTGACTTTACTCACTGGCACTATCAATTGATGCGGTCCATCGGGTGATGTTGCCCAGCGATTAAACCCTGGATTCAATTTTTGTAACCGAGCAATGGATATATTGGCTAGATCGGCAGCAACTGCGATGTCAATTTGGCTACCGACATCAATAACTTCAACTAGTGGTTTATTAGGAATGGATTTAAGACTGATGCCGTAGCTTTCAGAATGTTTAATCACATCTGCTATTGCCAGCAGTTGCGGTACATATTGCCGAGTTTCTTTAGGTAAGGGTAAAAACCAAAAGTCGGTGCTTAGCCCTCTGGCTTCATTATATCTAATCGCCTCACGCAAGCGCCCTTCACCGGCATTGTACGCAGCTAATGCATACAACCAGTTGTCGGTTTTTTTGTACAAGTATTCGAGCATATCTAATGCAGCTGTGGTTGCAGCAGGCACATCTTTTCTGCCGTCATACCACCAATTCATCTCTAGGCCAAAATGGCTGGCCATTGGGGAGGTAAATTGCCACAGGCCTGATGCGTCGGCACTGGAATAAGCGAAAGGATTAAATGAACTTTCTACCATAGGGAGTAAGGCGAGTTCGATGGGTAAATCTCGATGTTCAAACTCTTGGACGATTAAATATAAAAACGGCTTGGCGCGCTGAGATATCTGCTCAAGATGCTGTGGATTATTAATATACCAATCACGGTATTGGTTAACTAATTGTTGGTCTGGAATGGGCATGTCCATTGAATAACGAATGCGTTCCCACACATCACCGCTGTCTTGATAATTGCGCCGAGCTAACAATTTGGGAACTTTCAATGATGTTAGTTTATTCACACCATTAAGACTTTTTTCTGCTTCGGCTTCTTCTACAGCAACAGTTTGGCAACCACTCAACAGGATAAAACCTGTCGCAATAAGGAAGATTGATGCTCTCAATTAAAGGTGTTCCTCAGTGATTACGCTGCTTTGTTAGTGTTATAGCGCGAGTTATTTCAGAAAAAGTCGTACATTGTAATTTAGTTTTATTTTTCTATCCATCTGTTTTAAAGCGTCTGTTTGATCAACTCATGGTGCTAACTTCTTTTATTAAGCCGTTATTAGACAACGCTAGCCTACTTCACGCCCTTTTAGGGATATATAGGTATAGCAGTGTTCATTGTGTATACTTCAACCGTGGTGTTAACATTGTTGTAACTATTGGGATCCAATCAGGTTTACCCACATAAGAGATTATGCTCTTTTGGTTGTGACTCATAACTGGCAGGTTAACAATTTGCTTTTACCTTAACAAATTGTGTTCAGGTTATTAAAAAGTTTATTCTGATTTTCAGAGTGTCAGTATTTTACTTTTATCCGTTAAACATCTACTGTTTAGCCAATAAATCCAGCAGGTAGTCATCATTGGTCACCTGATAAAAATGGAAAAATTATGTCTCATTCAAATGCTGTTCTTGTTAGAAATAATGTTAAATTAATCGGTAATGGTAGCAAAACCTTAGTTCTCGCACATGGGTTTGGTTGCGATCAAAATATGTGGCGTTTTTTAACCCCAGAACTGATGAAGCACTTTACTATTGTTCTATTTGATTATGTTGGTTCAGGTGCTTCCGATATCTCTCAATATAGTAAAAAACGTTATGGTCAACTTGAAGGATATGCAGAAGACATCATCGAAATATGTGATGCTTTACATTTATCTGACGCCATTTTTATAGGACATTCCGTTAGTAGTATCATTGGTGCGATTGCTGCAATTCAAAAACCTAAGTTATTTTCTAAGTTGGTAATGGTGTGTCCTTCAGCCTGTTTTTTAAATTTCCCTCCTGATTACTTTGGCGGATTTGATAAGGAAGACTTACTCGAATTGTTAAATCTAATGGACAAAAATTATATTGGCTGGGCAAATTATTTAGCCCCGTTAGTAATGGGAACAACCAATTCGGATGAACTTATTGGTGAGTTATCAGGCAGCTTTTGTTCTACCGACCCTGTTATAGCGAAGAGCTTTGCTGAAGCGACTTTTTTATCTGATTACCGTTACCTGCTAAAAGAGATTACACAACCGTGTTTAATTTTACAAAGTGAAAATGATGCCCTGGCAGCAACATCTGTTGGTGAGTTTATTGCTAGCGAAATAGCCCATAGTGAACTTAACATTATCGCTGCCCATGGCCATTGTCTGCATATGACTCACCCTGAAGCAATCTTAAAATCGATAATGAAATTCGCTAAATGATCACCACGCTAAAGAGTAAACTCAACAGTCATACAGCATTCGATTACTCTCCGGATAATTTTCAGTGCGGTGCTTTAGTCACCAATGCATCAAACATTATTATTTATGTAAACACATACTTTACCGACGAACTATTGTGGAAGCCGGGGCAACTTATTGGCAAAAATGCTGATATCATTTTCACCCAATCTTCCAGAATATTTTTTCAAAGTTATTTAATTCCAACACTTTTACACGAACAAATTTGTGAAGAAATGCAGCTGATTATTTTTAATGCTGAAGGGTTGCGAATTCCGATAACGGTAAATGCTCGTTTAAGCGATGACGGCTGTATTTATTGGAGTTTTTTCAATGCCTCCAAAAGAGACCAACTTTATGATGAGTTAATAAAAACAAGAGAAAAACTTGAGGAGCAAGCTGAAAAATTAAAATTGCTTGCTTCAACTGACGAGTTAACGCAGTTATTAAATAGAAGAGAAATGAAATATCGTAGTACGTTAGCACTTGAACAAGCGACTCGATCGGAACAATCTGTTGGTTTATTACTGTTAGATATCGATCATTTTAAAATTATTAATGACAGCTTTGGTCATTTAGAAGGCGATCGAGTACTGAAAGAGCTCGGGCATATTTTGAAGAGTTTTTGTAGACAAACCGATCTTGTCTCTCGCTTTGGCGGCGAAGAATTTTTGATATTGCTACCCGATACGAACAAAAGTGATACTTTATTATTTTGTAACAGACTCCAAGACAGCATCTCGCAAATTAAAGTGGGTGACGACGTACTAACTGTCAGTATTGGGGTCAGCATTTGTGATGATAAAAGACAATTTACAGATTTATTTACTCAAGCGGATAAAGCTATGTATAAAGCAAAAGCACTTGGAAGAAATAGAACTGAAATTTATTGTTTGGATTAAGCCTGTTAGTTTTGCTACAAAACCAGTAACACCTTACTTAAAAAGCGTTCGTCACATTACCCCAACAATTTCAAGTTTGCCCGCTCAGCGCTCAGCGCTCAGCAACGTAATAACGTAGTAATGTAGTAATGTAGTAATGTAGTAATGTAATAATCTAATAACGTTCCTCTTTATCGATTGCGATTTTTCTGCCTCTCATTGTTTATAGGGTTCATTACTCCTAGTCCACATGTTCTGTCATTTAGGATGTGATCTTCATCATCGGATTTCGATTTTATCAATGCCAACGTTGACTATTTTCACTGTTTAAACCTCCTACCTTTCAGTAGATTAGTTGTTATCAAACATTCATCTATAAAAAGTGAGTTTCATCATGACATTACAAGATAACATTGAGAAAATTGTCACCCACCCTCACCTTTCTCCAAAGCAAAAATCGAATTATTTAGCATTAGAAGCTGAAAACAGCCTGCCTTATGTGGCGGTGTCTGAACGGGTAAATAATGCCATGAAACAAGGTATTATCTGCGATATGTTTGAAGGTCATGCGCCATTTAAACCGCGTTATGTGTTGCCAGATTATGCCAAATACCTGCAGCAAGGATCTGAGTATTTGGATCTGTCGCCCGCCGAAGACTTTGATGACGCCTTAAATGCATTAACCATTCTTTATTTTCATGTGCCATCGGTGACGAATATCCCAGTTTACTTAGGCCAATTAGATACGTTATTAATGCCTTTTACACAGGGGCTTGATGCTGAAGCCATCTATCGTAAGCTCAAGCGGTTTTGGATATTACTCGACCGCACGTTACCCGATGCGTTTATGCATGTGAATATTGGCCCAACAGATAACATTATTTGCCGAACCATTTTGCGTATAGATGCAGAATTACAACAAATAGCTCCCAATCTAACCTTCATGTACGACCCTGCCGTAACGCCAGATGATTTATTATTTCAGGCCACCAGCAATATTTGTCAATGCGGTAAACCTCATATTGCCAACTATCCGCTACATGCCGACGCCTTCGATGCTCGTGGTTTTGGGATTGTCAGTTGTTATAACGCATTACCGTTAGCTGGCGGAGCCAATACCTTGGTGCGCGTTAACCTCAAAGAAGTCGCTCTAAACGCTAACAGTATTGATGATTTTTTTGCCCAAACGCTGCCATATTACAGCCAACTCGCATTCGAGCTTATTGAAGCTCGTTCGGCATTTTTACACCAACAATCTCATTTCTTTGACAGTTTTTTAGTTAAGGAACAGTTGATCGATGAATCTCGCTTTGCACCTATGTTCGGTATTTATGGTATGGCTGAAGCGGTCAATATTTTACAAGCCTTACAACCTAATGCTGCTGAGACCACAACTGCTAACGTCGCAAGCAAACCCAATACAGGCTACGGCCATAACCTTGATGCAAATGAACTTGGACTCAGAATATCTGCATCTTTAGACAACATAGTAAAGTCGACACTGGTCACTTATGGTTATAACGGTCGCGCCTTATTGCATTCTCAAAGTGGCATTAGTTTGGATAAAAATGTCACCCCTGGCGTGCGTATTCCCTATGGCTCAGAACCAGACCCTATTAGTCATATTCAAGCACTAGCTAAACATCATCAATATTATACTGCCGGAATAAGCGATATTTTAACCATAGATGAAACCGTTAAAGCTAATCCTCAAGCGATGTTCCAACTCTGTAAAGGCGCTCTTAGTTCAGGTTTTAGAGAGTTTAGTGCCAATGTTGCTAATAACGATTTAGTCCGTGTTACTGGTTATATGGTTAAACGCTCGGACATTGAAACTTTTAAGCAATGCGGTTCACGCACCAACACCACAGGACTAGCTGCTGAAGCCGCAATAAATACGGGGATATTTCAACGCCAAGCTCGGGTAATTGCTCACGAACAGGCTCCTTTTATTCATGAGTAAACATGCCGTTGTCAGTCAAATACTGCCATTTTCCTGTGTCGACGGGCCTGGCAGTCGTTTGGTGATATTTTTGCAAGGCTGCAACTATCAATGCAAAAATTGTCATAATCCTCACACCATCAATTTGTGCGATGCTTGTGGTGACTGCATTGATAGTTGCCCTGAACAGGCGCTTAGTCTTATTCATTCACAAGCCATGCCGTTGCAGCAAATGCGGTCACAAGAAATGTCGTTACATGGAGATCCAATATCAGTTAATCATTCTCCATGCAGTTCTCCAAGTAAGCCCCATATTGTCTGGGACAGCACCAAATGCAGTCAATGCGACACTTGCCTTGCGGTATGCCCTAGACAATCGACGCCTAAAACGTCTCATTACACCGTTGAGCAAATGTTAGAGGTTATCTACGGACAACGTCATTTTATCAATGGGATTACACTCAGTGGCGGCGAAGCGAGCTTACAATTGCCTTTTATTATTGAGCTTTTTAGTGCGATAAAGTCCTCAGAACATTTATCGCATCTAAGTTGTATGCTCGACACCAATGGCAGCTTGAGCTCAACAGGTTGGCATAAGCTACTGCCATTTTTAGATGGCGCAATGGTTGATTTAAAAGCATGGCAACAAGATACCCATCATTACATCACAGGGCGTGATAACCAGCCGGTATTTACGTCAATCGAGTTACTGACTCAGCACAATAAATTGTATGAAGTAAGACTGTTACACATTCCCGGCATCACGGATTATGAGCATGATGTTGACGCCCTGGGCGGGTATTTATCCAACCTCCCCACAGAGACTCGGGTGAAGTTAAATGCGTTTCATCATCATGGTGTTAAAGGTATAGGCTCTACATGGCCACAATGTACTCAAGCGGATATAGCACGTTTAGCAAATCAACTTACTCAGCGAGGAGTCACCAATATCGTCTTGCCGTCGCTGTATATCTAATCTCTGTATTTAGCACCTATATTTAGCGTCTATAAGTAACTTCTATATGTAACTGAGGTTGAATAAATGGCTAACACGGCTTTGCTTCGATTTAATGCTAAATAAATCCGATGATAAAGTACCATTTAATCAATACATAAAATCGTATTGGTACGGTTAACGACTGCAAAGTAATATTTGTTCATACAGCCAGCGATGAGCAGGATCGTTCATACTTTGCCGATGCCACACAAGGCTATAAGAAACTTTGCCATAATCGATCGGTAACGGTTTGATCAGTAATCCTTGGGCTTGCTTGGCTATTGAGGCCCAGTGGCGCGAACAGGTAAATAGCAGTTCACTGTGATGGCACATTAACGCTGCGCTGCCAAAGTCAGGTACCGAAATCGGTATCGCCCGTTTTTTTGATTGCTGTGCCAGTAAAATATCAAAAAATGGTGTGCTCAAATCAGTATCAGTTATGCCGATATGGCTGAAATTTAAGTAGTCATCGAGGCTGATAGTCTGCTGTGAAGCCAGTGGATGGCTAGCACTCATTAGGCAGACCATTTCATCGTTGATTAAGGTTTCCCAGACTAAGTCTTCATCGATATTGGTTGGTTGGCTTAAGTCATGTGGCAAAAGAATAAAATCCAACGAGCCCTTTACTAAGCCGTCAAAGCCGATGTTGTCTTTATTGTAAATATCGATATGGATATTGGGCGCTAAGTTGAGAATATGTGCCGTTAATGTGGCGGCTAATAACTCAAATGTGCTTTCGCGCATCGCCAGCGAAAAGCTACCTTGATAATGTTGTGGCTTGAACACATCCTGGTTCATGATCTGATTCATATCATTAATCATCTGCTTAACACTTGGGCCTAGTCGTCGTGCTAATGCAGTGGCGATGAGTGAATTGCCATGACGATAGAATAATTCATCATGCAAACTTTCTCTTAGCTGACTTAAGGTTTTACTCACCGACGATGGGCTTAGACATAACCGTTCAGCACAGGCTGTGACACTGAGGGTATCAAGCATCACATGCAAAGTGATCAAGTGTTTCATACTGATACGTGAAAGCTTGGCCAATTCCAATGCGATTTACTCTTTATAAGTCATGTATTTGTTTACGAAAATATAAACCTAAATCACTTTGCGGTATACGCTTCACAAGCATAATCAAGACCCGCTTCACATTGCTAACGGTTAAATATAATTTTTACCGAAATCAGCTCTACTTTTTAATCCATATAATGTGGCTTTATGCACAGACTTGTTGATTACACGCTCAAATATCTTACTAGTAACACCAATATTGCTTGTTCGGTTTAGCGATTGTGACAGTTAACGTAGTCATTTTTGTCTTTTGCGCCATTTATGACACGGTTAAAACATGACTTATGGTGTGGCTAATGTAAACAATCATCTAACAACTAATCACGCCTAAATTTTTTACACGTAAAATCAAGCGCTTAAATTGAATCAGGTTGTTTATTATCATCTAACCGATATTGGCCTAGCTATTGCTATTATTAAGTATGCTTGCAATCTGTTTTACAGATTAATGCTAACTTAACTTAATCATTATTGGAGTAATAACATGACTGACTCTATTGTTTCTTTCCCGCAATTAAACCGCCCAGCCCCTGCGTTTAATGCAAAAACAACACATGGCATGCGTTCACTTACAGATTATAAAGGCAAGTGGCTAGTGTTGTTCTCTCATCCTGCAGATTTTACCCCTGTTTGTACTACTGAGTTTATTGGGTTTGCTCAACGAGCTGAAGAATTTGCTCACATCAACACAGAATTATTAGGTTTATCCATCGACAGTGTTCATTCTCACATCGCTTGGGTACGTAACATTGAAGAAAACTTTGGCATTGACATTACCTTCCCAATTATTTCCGACTTATCAATGGAAGTGGCTAAAGCTTACGGCATGATCCAACCTGGTGCGAGCGACACATCTGCCGTTCGCGCAACCTTTATTATCGATCCCGAAGGTTTGTTACGTGCCATGGTGTATTACCCAATGAGTAATGGTCGTTCTATCGATGAATTTGTTCGATTAGTAAAAGCGCTGCAAACCAGTGATGCCAATGGTGTTGCGACTCCAGAAAACTGGCAACCTGGCGATGACGTTATAGTGCCACCGCCAGCAACTACTGCTGACGCTAAAGTACGATTATCCCAGGGTTACGATTATGTAGATTGGTATTTCAGTAAGAAATCTCTTTAACACGTGGCAAGCTCAGGGACGCTTAGTCCCTGTGCACTATTTAACAGGAGCTTGTGATGATTTCAACATTTAGTGTCCATGAATTTTTAGATGAAGACAGTGAAACGTTCACTTATGTCGTTGCTGATAATACAACATCGTTTGCTGTCATTATTGACCCTGTTTTAGACTTTGATTATAAATCAGGTCGAACAGACACACGAAATGCTAATCGGGTTTTACATTGGATTGAACGTCAAGAGTTAACCGTAAAATGGATACTTGAAACCCATGCTCATGCCGATCATTTATCTGCTGCCAGTTATTTACGTGACAAAATTGGTGGCCAAATTGGTATTGGCGAGCACATCACCAAAGTACAACAAACCTTTAAAAAGGTATTTAACCTAGACGCTAGCTTCTTGCCTAACGGCAGCCAATTTGACCATCTATTTAAACATAATGAGCTGTTACAAGTCGGTAATATGACCATTCGTGTTATGCACACACCGGGTCACACTCCGGCTGATCTTGCTTATATTATTAATGAGCAGGCCGCCTTTGTTGGAGACACCATTTTTATGCCCGACGTGGGTACCGCCAGATGCGATTTCCCCGGTGGGGATGCCAATACTTTGTACGATTCAATTCAAACATTATTTACCCTACCAGAAAACACTGATCTCTATGTGTGTCATGACTACCCTACTGAAGGGCGCGGACATCAATTTAAAACTCAAGTTATCCAACAGAAACAACACAATATCCATGTGAATGACACTATGACCAAATCTGCTTTTGTGACGCTTCGTCAACAACGAGACGCCACATTGCCCATGCCCAGGCTGATATTACCCGCGATTCAAATCAATATTCGCGCAGGGCAAATGCCTGCACCTGAAGACAACGGCACTGTGTATTTAAAAATCCCAATTAACCTGCTTTAAGCTTAAGAGTAATCATGATGATACAAGCAATCATTGGCGCATTATTAATTGGTTTAGTGCTCAGTGTATTAGGGTCTGGTGGCTCCATTCTTACCGTTCCGGTGTTACTTTACCTTATTGGAATGCAACCCCAATTAGCTATCGCTTCGTCATTGTGCATTGTGGGTGCCATCAGTTTAATCAGCAGTATGGGCTTTATTAAGCATAAAAAGGTCTCTTGGCCTCATGTGCTTTTGTTTGGTTTACCGGGCATGGCAGGCACCTATTTAGGCGCATGGCTAAGCAGCTTTTTTAGTAGCGACATACAACTTACTGTGTTTGTTATTTTGATGCTCATCGGCGCGGTGATGATGTGGCGAAATCAATCTAGCCGCTATAAAGCGGGCAAACTGAATATTGCTAAAATATTGTCGCAAGGATTAGCGGTTGGGGTTGTCACCGGTTTTGTGGGTGTAGGTGGTGGTTTTTTAATTGTGCCTGCACTGGTGTTACTTGGTGGCATTGAAATGTCGCTGGCGATTGGTACCAGCTTACTGATTATTTCAATGAACTCACTGGTCGGTTTTGCTAAATATTACTCATTACTTTCAAGTAAAGGGTTTGAGTTCGATTGGTCGATTATTGCCATCATGATTGCTGGCGGACTTGTAGGCAGTATTGTCGGCCAATGGATAAACCAATATTTACCCAAAGCAGTTTTACAAAAAATATTTGCCGTGTTTTTAGTGCTAATGGCGCTATTCATTGTAACTAAATCCATTATTTGACATCACGAGGTACACATGAAAACTGCCCAAGAATACATAAGTGAGATTAAAACCCACATTATTGAAGTGAGTACCCAAGAACTACTGACAGCAATGCTTAACCCTGATGTGATCATTATCGATGTTCGTGAGCATGATGAGTTTACGACGGGCCATATAGAGGGTGCAGTGAATTTTCCTCGTGGCGTATTAGAGATGAAAATACACGAGCATCCTTTAGTCAGTCATCACTGTGAGTGGGTATTGGCATTAAATGAATTAGCTGATAAGGACATATACCTTATTTGTCGAACCGGTGGCCGTTCTGCACTGGCTGCTGCATCATTACAGGATATGGGCTTTAGCAAACCTATGTCTGTCGCCGGTGGCATGATGCAATGGCAACAAGATGGCTTTCCATTGGTGCCTCATAAGAAATAAATTAACTTAACATGAGTTAGCGTTATGTGGCTCATGGCTTATTATTTACTGATGGCTGCGGTTAATGGCTAACGGTATTAATTGTTAACGGTGCTAATGGCTGATTGTGTATTCACTTTTAGAGTTGGTTAAGCGGGATTTTAAGATAGTAGTTATCCCTACCTTCAGCTATTGGCATATTACCCGCACGAATATTAATTTGAATTGCGGCTAATAATAGTTGTTGTATCTCAGAGCCAATATGGCGTTGTTGATGCCGTTTAATAAACTCTGCTAGAGTGACTTTCCCCCCTACCACACTGTTATAGCGTTTTTGCGCAATCACCGATGTTTCTAACCCATTATCTGCACGTTTTTGTGCATGTGGATCATGGCCAACAAATACCCTAGTGCAATTTGGTAATGCCAATATTCGTTGTATTGAATGGTACAAGGTTATTGCGCTGCTATTAGGGAAATCAGCATTAACGGTGCCTAACTCCGGCGTAGACAAAGTATCGCCTACAAACACAGCATCTTCAATAAGATAACTCACGCAGGTTGGTGTATGACCCGGTGTATGCATAATGTGAATATCTAAATGCCCCAGTTTAATGAGTTCTTCATCCACAAATAATTGTTCAAATTGCTCGCCATTACATTTAAAACTATCATCAAGATTCAGTAATCGCTTAAAGGTATGCTGAACTTTGGTGATGTGCTCGCCAATTCCGGTCATCCCTCCGCGTTTTTTCTTGATATAACAGGCCGCAGAAATATGGTCGCTGTGGGCATGGGTTTCTAAAATCCATTCAACTTCAAATCCATGTTCATCGATATGCTCAATGATGCTATCAGCAAAACTCGTGCTTATGGTGCCAGACGCCATGTCAAAATCTAAAACAGGATCAATAATCGCACATTGACGGGTAGCAATATCTGTCACCACGTACGTAATCGTATGGCTAGCTTGATGATAAAAAGGATCGATACGGATTCTACTCATGACACATTAACTCCCAACACAATACACAGGTATTTGTCAGATAAAGCCTCAGATTAATATTGGTAATATTCTCAACATCATTGAGTCAATGACTGAGGAGGGTTAATCACTACAGCATGATGTTAAATTAAACCATCAATGTAAACTGCGGATTAAGTCGCAACAAACAGCGAATTAATAAGCATTATTTGATTTAAGCTCCGAAGAATAAGGCTTAATGATAAAGCCCTATTCTACACGGTGGCCTGCTAGTGTTCATTTTCGACTATGGTATCGACTATGGCTTAGCGGTAACCGATGATGCAGGTGTTTCGATATCTTTTTTCAGTGAAAATGCGCCACGAATATCACCAAGGGAAAAGTTAATCGCTTTATCATCTGGATAGGTTTTGCTCAGCAATGCACTCACTTCCGGTTCAATATTACTGCCATGGCAACCTAAACATAATTGTTGCGTTGGTATGGCCTTCATATAACGAAACTGAGTTTTACCTTCATTGACGATAAACTCACTTGCCACTATGGGCTTATCTTCAGGTTGTTGTCCGGAGGCATTCACCAGCTCAAATTGCTGTAATTGCGATAACTCCCATTCATCTGGCGTATTGTCTGAATTACGCACACGCAAACTTGTTCGAGTCAGTGTCCAGCCCTCTTTCGAGTTTTCAGCGGCAATGGCAGGTGCAACCGATTTACACACCGACACCGCATTGATTAAGCCACCTTGTTTAATTGCAGCCTGTAACTGACCTTTTAACGCTTGGCTAAATTCGGCAATACGTTGATTAGCCTGTTGCTCAAGCACCTGCTGTTCCGTTAGTGATTCAGCATGGCAAAGGCTGCTCATGCCAGCAATCACTAATAACGCACTGATGTTACGTGCATTTAAAACCGTTTTTTTGTGCTTTGATGTTAATTTCATTATTTGTCATCCTCGTCTTCAAGTCGGGCAATTCCCATTAACTTAAGGGCATAATTTTCGTACATGGGTTCACTACTGCCAGGGCACCGTTCGGTCATAAGCGCTATAACACAATGAATACAAAGCTTGTGCCATATCACGCTAGTAAGGTTTAATCGCTTAAAATCATTAGCTTAAACAATATTGAAATTAACAGGATGCCCATGCTAGGTTGTTGAGTGACAAATATGACATCATAATGACATTTATCGTGCTATTAATGTCATTATAAAGGTTGGCCGATTAATATAAATCGCAAGCGAGAGTAACCAATGAACAACACCACCGTTGTACAATCTATGATAAACGCCATTGATAAACCGGCGATTTTTATTACTCCCGATTATGTGATCCATGCGGTTAACCAAGCCTATAGAGAAACCTATGATGCCGACGTCATTTTAGGCCAAAGTAAATGCCATCATATCTCTCATCACAGTGACCAACCTTGCGATAAACACGGTGAGGAATGCCCGTTATTACAATGCCAGAGTACTAACCGAGCTGCCAGTGCAGTGCATATTCACAGCACAGTGCAAGGTAAGTCTTACTGCGACATTTTAATGAAACCCATAAAAGATAACAGTGGCATGGTATTGGGGTTTCTAGAGATTTTAGATGCTATAGATTACGCATCGACGGAATCAAAAAAAGGCACTATGGTCGGTCAGTCAGCGCCATTTAAACAGATGCTCAACAGGATTAATCGAGCATCTCAATCCAATATAGCGGTACTGTTACAAGGTGAAACTGGTTCAGGTAAAGAGTTAGTCGCTAAAGCGGTACATCAGGCCAGCAACCGAAATGATAAACCATTTGTGGTGATTGAATGTACTGGGCTGAGTGAAAACCTGTTTGAAAGTGAGCTGTTCGGTTATGAAAAAGGTGCATTTACAGGGGCGACAAGCAGTAAAAAAGGCTTGATTGAAATAGCGCACGGTGGAACGGTGTTTTTTGATGAAATTGGCGATGTACCGATGAACATGCAAGTGAAGTTACTCAGGTTACTTGAAACCCAGTGTTATCGTGCCGTCGGCGGATTAAAACAGAAACGTTCTGACTTTAGGCTAGTCAGTGCCAGCCATAAGAATTTACTCGATTTAGTAGAAAAAGGTGAATTTAGGCGCGACCTGTATTACCGCATTGCAGGGTTTCCGATTTACTTACCCTCGTTACGTGAGCGTTATGATGACATTCCAACGCTGGTGAATCACTTTATAAAATATTCTGATTACAAGCATAAAAAGTTTTCGAGCAATGCATTAACTCTTTTGGGTCGTTATGCATTTCCGGGAAATATTCGCGAATTGAAAAATATTATTGAGCAATCGGCACTTATCGCCAATGAGGATGTTATACACAGCAGTGATTTACCTGAAAGCGTTCAACTTAGTCGCACATCTACGGATGAAACAATTGCTGTAAAACTTAACACCGAACTGATGACGTTAGATGACATGGAATGTGCGTACCTTTCGCAGGTATGTGAGCAATATGCAGGATCGCCAGCCGAACTAGCGATAACGCTTAATATCAGTGTGCGTACCTTATATCGAAAATTACAACGCTATGGTTTAAAGCTTAGCTAGCCACCACAGCGCTGTGACAAAACATGCCTAGTGATCATTAATGAGCAATTAGTGGATGTTTTTTATTACAGCAACGTTTCATTGTAGTTGTTTCATTCGCGAATTCAGATATAGACTCGCAGCAACGTTTATGTGTCCCCGAGTCAGATTGGTTATGACAGTCTTCTTCACCATGAGCGTGTTGATGATCATGCTCATGGTTACAGCAACCACCATTGGCTTTCTTAGCAATATTATTGATTGATGGTCGCCCCTGACTTGCCTCGGTAAATGGCTCACAGTCCGCTAAATGACCACTAGCAAAATACTCTATTGCTGTGCGACCATTTTTTGCGTGAAATACACTCAACTGTTGGCTTAATAACTTAGATAAAAGCTGCTGGCCAATGTTGCGTATGATGACGCGATCCGCTCCATTTTCCAGTATCATACTGACCAATTGTTGTTTACCTTCACATCCTTCTGTTAATGCTGGGTTGGCAAAGCGCCCTTTTACTTGGCCTTGCTCATCCATAAATAGCATCTCATCGGCACGGCTAAAGTGGTTGGCAATATGTTGGTCTTTCATTGGTATAGCGGTAATCATAATTTCTCCTCCGGTGCATTTTTCATTAACAGTGCTTTACCGTGGGTTAAACAGTCCATTAATTTAAAACGCGCAGATTTAAGTACATTGGCTAACGTTTGGCGCGACACTCCCATTTGAATAGCCGCGTGCTGTTGTTGCATTTTCAATAAATCAACCAAGCGTAATGCTTCAAACTCATCGCTATCTGACGCAATCTGTTCGGGTTGCTTCATCGGAATACCATTGGGCTTGAAACAACTGTTGGCAGGGACACCACAGATTGTTCGTTGAATTTTAGGTCTTGGCATAATCGCCTTAATTTATTGGCATATGCTATATATATATACGCTCATAGATAGCATATGCCAATAATTATTTTGATTATGGTTTAAGTTTTGTGACGCGTGACATTATTTATGATGACAAGTATTTTACCTGTCATAAGGCGTGCGAGGATTAAACAAAACGATGAAGGATGGTAAATGGATTGACTTAAAAAAAATGGAAATCCTTTTCCATAAAATACCATGTTATTACATGATATGAGTCTTTGTGGTTTTCTTGGGAGCACCTACAAAGTGGCTCGAGATAATCCTTTATCTACATGATGAACTTGTTATGTTTACGACCAGTGCACGTGAGTTATTTTCCAAC
>TARA_R110002167_G_scaffold365860_1_pt1 | contig 16459 bp, 8 predicted proteins | sample TARA_R110002167 | Tara Oceans TARA_R110002167 (sample SAMEA4398238) | marine metagenome | biome: Polar Biome; feature: [MES] marine water layer (ENVO:01000295) within the mesopelagic zone...; material: water (ENVO:00002006), including particulate matter (ENVO:01000060) such as...... | reverse complement strand
AAAACTCTTTACCTGTTGAAAACTCTTTACCTGTTGAAAACTCTTTATCTGTTGAAAACTCTTTATCTGTTGAAGACTCTTTATCTGTTGAAGACTCTAACAACTGCCAACTTTGCGTAGATTGACCTTGTATCACGAGAGCTGCTAATTTTCCGATACCACCTTCACCATCAAAACGACGACTTTTCACTAAAAAGCTTAAATGATCATGGTGTAAATTTTCCGATGATGTCGCGTGTTCAAAAACACTTTGTAATGTTTTTGGCGCTAACTGGCATACTTGCGATAAATAATCTAAATTTTCTGCACTATAACCACAATGCGGTCTTGGCGCAATATCAGCCAAAACACTACCAACAGCAACAGAAGGTAATTGATCCGCATCACCCAAAAGAATAATTTTTGCTTCCGGCTTTAACGCCCTAAATAGCCGCGCCATCATAGGCAAATCAACCATAGACACTTCATCTATAAGTAAAACATCACAGCTCAGTAAATTATTTTGATTATGTCTAAAGTTTGGACTATTTGGAATAACCCCTAACAATCGATGAATTGTTTTAGCCTTCGTTGGCATTGCCGATAAAATATTATCATCAATAAGTTCTTTAAAACCTGCAATAGTCTTAATGATAGATTCAGACAAACGTTGTGCTGCTTTGCCTGTAGGTGCGACCAAAGCAATTTCTAATGCGCGCTCATTCTTTTTACTTTGAACATTAGTGTTTTGACTATTTGCATGCAGCATTAACAGCGCCGCAAGTAATTTAGTCACCGTATAGGTTTTCCCCGTGCCAGGACCACCAGCAATAACAGTGAAGTTTTTATTAATCGCATTAGCTACCGCTATTTTTTGCCAATCAACTTCCTGCTGCTGCGTTTGTGCAAGTTGAATACTTGGGAATAATTCACTAACAATTGCGCTTATATCATTTAACGAGGTAGTTTCTTTATACATTAAACGTTCATTAATGCCTTGTGATAGTTCCCATTCAAATTGATAATAACGACGCATATACAAGTTGTCATGGTCAAAAACAAGCGGTTGCTGTGCATCAGTAACAATATCAAGTTCAGTAAGTAATGAACGTAAAACATCTATACTAGGAAAAATATAACCTTGATGAGTGCACTGCCCTTGCTCGTCAAAAGCAATAGCCCAATGTGCTGCTGAAATTTCAGTTAAAGGTAAGCAAGTGTGCCCTGCCCGTAAACTGACACTTAACGCGATAAATAAATGCGTTAATACTTGTTCTTGCTCAGTTGATAGTTCATTTTTAGTAGAAAGCTCAGTACTTGTAGAAAGCTCAGTACTTGTAGAAAGCTCAGTACGGGCGTTTAAAGTAAGGATCATCTCTTTAGCAAAAAAGTAATCAATGGCTTCTATATCAGCTAACTGTTGCTGTGCTTGGTTAAAGTTAACGTATGTTTGAGCCATTATTTTTGCACCTTAGCTGATGTTTTGATCAGCGCTTGATCAAGCTTTTTACCAAGGAAGAGGCAATCTAATGCCGTTAGTTCATTTGAGGTGATTTGACGATAATAAACTCCTGCACCTTTATGGCGTTCATCATCAGTCATACCGCGTAAATACAAGTAGTAAATTCCACCAAAGTGTTCCTGAACATTGTAATCAGCTAGGTTATGTTTTAAATAACGGTGTAAGGCTAAGCTATAGATAAGATATTGTAAATCATAATAGTTTTTCTCTATATTGTTACGTAATGTCTCATGATTATAATCACTAAAGTCATCACCTAAATGGCTCGATTTATAATCACAAACATAGAATTTACCTTGTTGTTCAAACACTAAATCAATAAAGCCATGCATCATACCTTTAAGCGATTTATAACTTGGTAATCGAACCTTGCCATGGGGTTGTGCTTCTCTATCAGTATTTCGATGATCGGTTAGCAATACTTCTAAATGAGCAACACTGGCTTGCTCCATTGGAAAATAAAACTCACTTTCGCGTAAGGTTTTTTGCATGGTTATATCGCTAAGGCAAAAACTGTCTGCATCGCTGTTACTATTACTAGAGATTAATGGCGTGTTAACTACCTCATCAAGCCAAGTAACTAAATCATCTTCATTAAACCCTGTTGTTAATTCGCCATATTTAACCAACGGCCATTTAATACTTTCCAACAAATTATTATCATCATCGCTGCTGTTTTTAAAGTTACTGTGTTCTAAAATATCATGTAATAAATTACCGCTGTGAGCGCCTTTCGTTAACTGAAAACGTAGTAATGCTTTGTTACTAGTATAATTTTCAATACTAGTGTAATTTTCTAAACTACTATCAAGAATATCAACGGAGTCTCTGTCTGGTGAAGAAACACCACCATGGCGTAAGTTCCTGCTTAAAGCAGAAAAAGAGCTTAACCACCAATCTCGTTCAATTTCACCCACAAACTTGCTCACCTGAAGAACAGGCATTTGCACACCACTTTGGTGCAGTAAATTAGCGCCGGCAATAATTTCATCAAACGAGACTTGCTGTAGGCTAATTGCCTCAGGCGATTTAGCCACTAATTGTTGCAAACTTTGTGTTATATCTTGTGTTGACTGCCATTGCAGCGTTTTTCCCAAAGGGGATAACGCGTATTTGTCAAAAGCGGTAGTAAGTATATAACAGCGATTTTCTGCTCTAGTTATCGCGACATACAATAGGCGAATACTTTCAGCATACGCTTCATTCGCCATCGCTATTTTAGCTTGATCATCACCATCTAAGCTTAAGCATAATTTTCCTTGCTCATTATGATATTCAAGATAAGTAACAGATTTATTACCAAACTTGAGGGGATCTTTATGGCGGGTAGCAAAAGGAATAAACACCACTGGATATTCAAGACCTTTTGCGCCATGTTGGGTAACGATGCGAATAAGGTTGCCATCACTTTCAAGACGCTGTTCAGCTTCTAACTCGCTTACTGCGCCACTATTGTCTTCATTACATTGTTGTTCAAACCAATAAAGCAGCTCTTGAGGTTGTAAAAATTTCTGGCTAGCCGATTGTAATATTTCAAATAAATGCAAAAGGTTCGTTAATGATCGCGCTTTATTGCCTTGAATAGTAACTGGAGAAAAATCAAAATGCTGATGCATTAGGTTAACGGCCATGGTGATAAAGCCTTGCCGTTGCCATTGCTCGCGGTAATCAAAAATACTGAACTTTAGCGCTTGATAGGCCGACTCATCTTGTTGCAGTTTATACAATGCAGTTGCGTTAAAGCCAAGTAAACCACAGGCCAGCGCACTTAAATAAAGACGTTCATCTTCAGGGGCTAATATGCCCTTTAATAATTGTATAAGCTGTTTGGCTTGCTCACTATGAAACAAATTAGCGCGATCAGATAAGTATACACTTGCTAAATTGGCTTGTAGCAGTGCCTCTTTTATATCGCTTGCTTCACGGCCATCGCGTACCAAAATTGCAATATCTTGTGGTTGTATTTTTTTGTTAGTGCTATTTTTATTGAGCAAATCAACAATTTCATTAGCACACCAGATTGCCATTAATGGCCTATCTGACTGCTTCACCTTTTCACCCTTATCTTCACCAGTGAAGTGAATAAACTGTAGCGCACTATGTAATGTGCTATGTAACGTATTATGTAACGCACCATCATCATTCGTTTGTTGGTCAAAAATTGAATTAATTTCCTTTCCAGCTAAAACTGCTTGATATGGAATACCATAGCCAAAGACTGAATGGTTATTATCATTAGCTTTATCAAGCTCTTTACCTTGTTGCTCCTTACCTAAAAGGAATACCTGATTATAAGCTTCTACCATATTAGGGCTTGAGCGCCAGTTAGTATCCATCAACCAATGATAATCACAGTCACTTCGAGCATTTAAATAGGCAAAGATATCTCCGCCCCGAAACCCGTATATAGCTTGTTTAGGATCGCCAATTAAATACAGGGCAATAGCATTCGTTTCAGATTGGCTGAGCGTATTCTGTTGGTTATTTTTTGGCGGAATAGATTGGTAGTAAATTCCCTGCAAAATAGCAAATTGCAGCGGGTCAGTATCTTGAAATTCATCCACTAAGGCAACGGGATATTGCGCTAATAATGTTTTTGCCAACGTGTTGCTTTCTTGGTCTGGTGAAGAGTGTTGTGAAGGGTTTTGTAAACAATCAGCCAAGGTATTAATAAGATCATCAAAATCGAGACAATTTAGTTGCTCTTTCGTTTGTTTTACTTGTTTTCTAATTTGATAAATTGCCGTTCGAACAAGTTGATATGCTTTAGCTTTGTTAATGTTTTTGGCTAAATCTTTAACCTGCCCTTTAATTTCTTTAGCGCATGTCAACACTTGTGCCAATTGCACTTTAAATGCTTTAGGGTGGCGATTACCGTTAAGTAAGTAATCTGGCATTGGTTGTTCTATTGCGGTCAGTAATACACCTTCGTCTTGGCATTCACTGATTTGCGTTAACCAAGCGGTTAATTTTACTAACTCAGCCGCTCTTTTTTCTTGCTCATCTGCTTTTTTATGCGTAACTAAGCCTTCATCAAGTAAACTAGCATGTTCAGTTATTGCCGTGCGTGCTTGTTTGGCTAACTCAGTAAAGTTAATAACTATGCTCTGTACATCAACCACTGAAAGTTCACTTCTGTGTGAAATAGCTCTAGCAAAGCTAGAAACAAAACTACTGGGTGTTGACCAAAACTGAGCGACTAAAGCAAAATTTTCAGTGCTTTGCTTGGCAAGTTGTCGGTACCAGTCTTGTGTTGCTTCTAGCACTAGCTCATTACTATTGGTAGACATAGTAGCGTTAAATGGCAAACCACTGGCAAAAGCATGCTGTGTTAAAGCGCGCTGGCAAAAGCCGTGAATAGTAAAAATGGCCGCTTCATCTAAAAAAAGTAACGCACGTTTTAATAAAAATTCAATTTTATCAGTACTAACCCGCGCACTTATCGCTTGAAAATAACTATCCGTTTCACATAAAACTTGCCAGTTGCTTAAGGCTTCACGAATAAAGGCATCAATTCTACCGCGCAGCTCTTGAGTGGCATCTTTAGTAAATGTCATTAGGAGAATTTCTTCTACCTTTAGTTCTCGCTCAAGCAGTAAACGTAAATAAATACGCGTAATATTATAGGTTTTCCCTGTGCCTGCGCTCGCTTCAATTAAATGCCTGCCCGTTAAAGGAATGGTGGCTGAATCTAAGTTAGTTAACGTTAAACTCGACGGCTGACTCATGCGCGTTCACCTTTTCCTTTGCCATTGCTTATGGTATTGCTTTTGCTATCGACTTTATTATTACCATTGCTAAAGTGTTGATACACACTTTGATATACCGCATTTAATTGCGGTAAATAGGTATAAACATCAGGACATTGTGGCCAAAAGTAATGTATGTAAGGGTCATCACCAAACCCTCTAGTAGAGTCCGTGCCAGCCCAAAATTCCTCAAAGCGCTCTTGGGTCATTTCAACATCTTTGCCACGTGATTGTTTGAACACTTGTGCGGCTAAGTCACCATTAAGTAATAACGCTTGCTTTTGGCCTTGCTCATAGACCTCAAGCAGCTTATTCAGCTCAGCTTGAGGATCATCAATACTCGAGACAATAACTTGCTCAACCTTTTGCGCTTTGGCGCTAAAATAAAAACCACAGGTATTTTGCACTTGGCTAAGAATATTATCGTTATAAGTAGCGGTCGCCATGTTTTGCTGTTGCCAAACTTGTACGATTAACTGGTGTAAAAATAAGGTGAATAAATCTTTAGCTTTAGCACTGGTGCTGCGATAAAAGACTAATTGCGTCCCTTGACTAGTTACTTTTACGGGTACTTTGGCGGTTATTATAATTGATTGCTCTTCTGCATTTTCTTTTGTGTTTTCTTGTGAAATGTTTACCTTTATTTGACAATCTACCAAGTCAGGATTATCACAACCATGCGTGATGATTTCTTGACTAAATTGCGTAGTATCCTTAAGCCAGGTATCAAAATTATCTTGTGTTGTCGGCAAGTCAGGAAATTTTCCTGAGAGCTTAGCAGCGTGTAACACTTCTTCTGTGCTGACACTAAGGTCATTGACAGATTCGTTCGCTAAGGTCGCAGAGAGTAACGCCTGTTTTAATAAATAACTTTCTAAATAGTTAGCACTAAATGGCTCTACATCATCTAATTCTACTTTATTAGTTTCTAAATATAAGTTGAGCGCCTGTTGCGCGAACATTTTACTGGGATGTTGAAAAAAACGTATGAGATCATTGGCGGTTAATGATGTTAACGCGATTTTTTCATCATCATTAATAACTAGCGCTGATTCATTAACGGTAACTGAGCTATGGTCGTTTTTTGACAGTTTTAGCCAATTAGCATCAAAACTTGCTTTGACTATTGAGGAAGCACTATTTTTTGAAAAATCAGCTGCTAAATAGTTTTCTTCACTAAAGGGCTGCATTGGCATTTGCTGTAGTTGGATATTATTATTTTCGTCTTCACCATTTTCACTATTACTTTTTCCCTTAGCAAAATTCCAACCATAGCCTTGAGTAAGGTAATCCATCAATTCTTTAAGCACGAGTGACGGCTGTTTTTCATTATTATTTTTGATATTTCGCCCTTGATAACTTAAATACAAAGCATGCCTAGCTGAAATTAACGCTTCTAAAAATAAATAACGATCATCACCACGGCGTGATCTGTCACCTAACATTGGAGGACTTTGCGCCATTAAATCAAAACCTAAGGGCTGACGTTGCCTTGGAAACTCACCGTCATTTAAACCTAACACAGCGATAACTTTAAAGGGAATGCTACGCATGGGCAGCATAGAACAAAAAGTCACTTGCCCAACCATAAACTGACGACTAGCATCGCCTTGGCTAAAATGGTTATTGAGAAAATCAACGACAATGACCAAATCAATTTTTTCTTCAAAATGGGCATGCAAACAATATTCAACCAGTGCGCTAATTGCTTGTTCAATGATGACTAAGCTATTTTCAATTTGACTATTTATTTGCTGATTATTTGCTTGAAGAACATTGACCTGTAGAACATTGGCTTGCGAAGATTTTGTTTGTTTTACATTGGTAGAAAAAAAACTGTTAGTGGCAAAAAGCAATTCTAATTGGTTTAATAAAAAACGCTGCCAAGCAGTTGCTGTTCTTGGCGTATTTAATTGCTGAGCAAAGCTTTGTAACTGTTCGATAAATAACATTAATTGCCCAAGCAAAATAGCATCATCACCTTCAACAGCAGCCAATAATAATTGCTCTTGATAAATACAGTCACTATCAGAAAAAGCAAAACCACGGATTAAACGCGATAAACCTTGTTGCCAAGTAAAACTGTTACTAACATTTTCGCCTAGTAATTTTGCTTTGTGAGTTTTATCTATCCCCCAATGAACGGTGGCTTGTTCTAACCACAACGTGATTTTTTCACAGTCTTCATCATTCATTGAAAATTTATTAGCTACAGCAGGCAAACGAATGAAACTAAGTAATTGAGATACTTGAAAACGTGAGTCAGGTAATGTCAGCAATTCACTAAAAGCGGCAATAAGTGGGTCACTGTCTTTCGCACTGCGATCGGCAATGGAGCAAGGTAATGGTGGAACTTCATCGTTTAAGTCTTGCCAACCACGAGTGAAAACAGCACTAACATAAGGCGCATATTGCTCGATTTGCGGACACATCACCAAAACATCTTTAGGGGTTAACTTATCATCCTCGTTTTTAGCGCTCTTAGAATAGTTAATTGCAGAATCATTAAACTGATGAAGTAAGTAGTCATGTAATGCCTGAACTTCGCGCAAAGCGCTATGACAGCTAACAATAGTGATAGAGTTATCTATTAATTGAACAGGCGATTTTGTAGCATCAGCTTTAGTAGCATCATGCAGGGTTAAAATATCATTTTGTATTCGATGTAAAATACGCTCAAGAGGTTTTTCTTCTTTATTTTCTTCTAAATATCCTTCTATATTGTCAGACTCATTAGTTTTTTCAGTACTGGCCTTAACGAATAGATCGACATTAACGGTGCTGTAATCTTGCAATAAGGCTAAAAACTCCCTGCCTTGTTGGCCAAAATTGGCCAACAGCGGATTACCAACAAACAAATGTTCATCTTCTACGCCGTGTGACCAATGGGAGAGTTTTTTTATTGCTTGTTTTTCACTAATGATATCGCCCCAATAGGAAAAACACGGGTTAAGGTGAAAGAAGTCCACCTCAATATGTTCGCTTAACGCATTAATAAAGCTCAGCCACATTGGCGCCATGCTATTAATACCAAAAAAACTTAAGCGTTTAGGTAATAATAAAGGATCTGCTGCCAGTTTAGTGTCTATATTGGCAATGGCAGCATTTAACAGTTCAACAGGGTTATAAGCTAATTGTTTAACAAGTAATTGCCATAGCTTAGCTTGCCACTTATTGTCAGCTGATAGTAACGCCACGGCTTCCCCTTTTTGCCATGAATCTAACCACTGCGGACGGAAAATTAAATACTGCTCATATAAATCAGCCATCTGCTCGGCTAGCTGATAACGCTTTAAGTTTTCTTTACTTGAAAAACTGTTGTCTTGGTTTGAAGAAACGTTAGCCTGATCTAAAGCACTATTCCAATAGCGTGTTGCCGGGGTAAAATCAGTATCAACAATAACGTCTTTTGTTGCTAATAAAGCATAAATACGCCACGTTAATACCTCTCTTGAGTAAGGAGACTGTTCAGGCACGTTATCGTCACTAGCTAGCGTTCTTATTAACTGCCAAAGATATTGAGCAGGTAACGCGTAACGCATATTCATACTTATACCACGTTCTTTGGCAATGGCAAGGTTAAGCCAATGTTGCATACCCGCATTTTGCACAACAATAACTTCTTGATTGAATACGCCTAAAGGAGAAACTTCGGAAATTTTATTGAGTAGCAGTAACAAATTTTCCATTTTGTTAGCGGGATAAAGGTTGATCAATGTGGTGCCTATTATCTAAAGCTTGATAGGGTAAATTTAAACACAGGCAAGAATTGAACGCTATTGATTTAATTAAAAATGATTAAAAATTCAGGTAACTAATCATGGGTAGTATTCTATTATTTACCTCTGCATAAAATATAAATACTAAACAATACAGCCATCTTAAAGGAACTCACAACAGCACTATTCTGGCTCCATCCTTTATAATTGTCTAATAGTTAACGCACGAATACAAAATTCTTGAATTTTTTCAATCAATGTATTTTCAATATGAGTGTTTTCATCTTGGGTTAAAGGCCTGATAAGCACTTCAGCAATAATGCCTACAATGGCTGTAGCAGCTAAATCAGTAGGTTGCGGTATAAATTCCTTCTTTGCAATACCTTCATCAATGATTTGTTTAAAAATTGCTGCATATGCCTTACGATATTTTAATCGTTCAATTTCAATCATTGGATTAACAGGCTCAAAAATAAGTGCATAGGATTGCTTTTGTGAATGCATTGCACGTCGAGAGAACGTTGCAATCGCTTCATTTAAACGCTGGTAGGGTGTACCGCATCCTATAGCAACTTCACGAATAATCGATACTTCTTTTTCAGTTAATATTTTAAATATTTCGACAAAAAGTAGCGATTTAGAGTCAAAATATTTATAAACAGTTCCTACTGCTATACCCGCTGAATTTGCCAGATTATCCATTGTTAAACTAGAAAACCCACCAGCATTTATTTGTAAAATGGCACAATTTAACAGTAGAATTCGTCGAGATTCTTTACGTGTTTTTGTTTTTTCAGTGGGTCTATATGCCATTAATTTACTCTTATAATATTTTGTTAACAATGTTGAATATATGACATCTGTTTTGACAAATATCAAGTAATGAATTACAATTCACTTTTTAAACTATGTTGGTGAGTCATGCTTAAAAATAATAACAGCCTAGAATTTATGGCTCAAACACATGAAGTATTAAATCAGCCTAATTGTCTCGAAAACTACAATCTTTATCAACAAGATCTTGCCTTACAAGAAGCCGTAAAACGAGAAGGCGCCAGCTGGGCTGAAAAAGAGTTATTATGTTTCGGTAAATTGTGCGGTGACAAAAATACGATAGAACTTGGCTTTCAAGCAAATGAAAATAAGCCACAATTTTTTAGTCACGATCCCCATGGTCACCGTATAGACGAAATTCGTTTTCATCCTGCTTATCATCAACTGATGAAATCATCTATTGAACAAGGCATTCACACGTCACATTGGACATCACCACAAAAAGGAGCTCATGTCGCTCGCGCGGCAAAATTTTATATGCAGGCTCAAGTGGAAGCCGCGCATTTGTGTCCAATTACCATGACTTCTGCAGCGATCCCTACATTACTCTGTCAACCCGAAATTCTTAAACAATATGGGACGCAAATAAAAGCTACCTACTATGATCCTCGTAATATTCCCTTAGAACAAAAGAAAGGTATTACCATTGGTATGGCAATGACTGAAAAGCAAGGTGGATCTGATGTAAGAGCTAATACCACCAAAGCTATTCCAATCGATCAGGCAGGTTCTGGCCAAGCCTATCATTTGGTGGGACACAAATATTTTGTTTCTGCGCCAATGTCAGATGCTTTTTTAACGCTTGCTCAAACGGAAGAGGGTTTGTCTTGCTTTTTCTTACCAAGATGGAAACCAGATGGTAGTAAAAACCCAATGCAGATCCAACGATTAAAAATTAAAATGGGTAATGTTGCCAACGCTTCTTGTGAAACTGAATTGCGTGGCGCTTATGCCTTAATGGTTGGCGAAGCAGGTCGAGGCATTAAAACAATTTTAAACATGGTCGCAATGACTCGCTTCGATTGCATGGTAGGCTCTTCTGCTGGCATGCGCCAAGCGGTGATGCAAGCCGTTCATCATTGCACTTATCGTTCAGCGTTCGGTGCTAAGTTAATCAAACAACCGTTAATGCAAAACGTACTTGCTGATTTGATTATAGAAAGTGAAGCATCAATAGTAATGAGCATGCGAATTGCACGAGCCTTGGACAATGAAAACAAATCTACGAGTGAAGATTTTTTAGTTCGAATTGGAACCGCTATTGGAAAATATTGGATATGTAAACGTCAAGCTGAACACGCTTTTGAAGCAATGGAGTGCATAGGTGGCAGTGGTGTAATGGAGGATACAATTATGCCTCGTTTGTATAGAGATTCACCAATAAACTCAATTTGGGAAGGTAGTGGTAATATTCAATGTTTAGATGTATTACGCATGCTAAATAAAAACCCTGAATGCATTAAAGCTTTCATGAATGAAGTTAACTTAAGTCGTAATAGACATCCTAATTTAGATGCCATGATTATTAAGCTTGAACATGAAATAGTTGATTTAAAGGATATAGAATATAGAGCGCGCACTATAGTGGAGCTTATGGCGCTAACCTTACAAGGAGCATTATTAGCTCAATCAGGTAATACTGAAATATTCGATGCATTTTGTGAGTCACGTCTTTGCCCTAAGTCTAGGGGATTAGTTTACGGCAACTTACCTACAGGGATTGATTGTACAAAAATTATTGAACGAGCGAGTGGGTCTATCTGAGCTATAAATATGCCAAGATCAACGATTGATTTTTCTAATCATTTATTTGTTAGCACTAAACAAGACAGCCATCTTAAAGAAACTTACAGACGCGAAAAAACAAAATATAACTTCATTATTCCCTAGGTGAGTAGGTCATACTTTCGATTATTTTATTTTCAATTTCTTTTTTTAAACGTTTATTTTCTTCTAATAGCTCTATGACTAAGGCGGCTCCTGAAATATTCACGCCTAAATCTTTTTCTAAGCGTTTGGCTATTTGAACACGTTCTAAACATCTACCAGAAAATCTCCAATTACTAATAACATCTCCTTGTGGAAAGATGATTCCCTCATTCACTAACTCAATTATCCATGTCTTTTGAGTGAAAGAAACTTGGCTAAGTTCGTCTATTGTTAATAATTGCTCGTCTAGTATGACGCCTGTTAATACGTTATTTGTCATGCTACTTTCTCCTTTAAATGAGCGCGAGGATCGAAGTTCAACTCCTTAGCCATTGTTGTATATAAGCTTTTTGCTTTCTCACTGCTTCCTTCAGGCAATGTTATTTTTAAACATGCGTATAAATCGCCAATGATTTTACTGGGTATTCCTCGTCCCTTAAGGCGCAGTTTAGTATCAGTTTTAGTATTCGCAGGTATTTTTAATTCAATTATTCCCGCTGGTGTTGGCATTTTTATCGTTGATCCTAATGCAGCTTCCCATGGGGTTATTGGCAAATCAAGTTCTATATCTATGCCATCAACTCGATATATAGGGTGGCGATTAAACTCAATTTGTAAATACAAGTTACCTTTTTTAGAGCCATGTAAATTGTAACCTTGTCCAGCCAATCGTATTTGCTGACCTTGCGTTATTCCTTTGGGTATTTGAATTTTCAAATGGCGTTCATGGGTAATAACATGACCTAGTTTATCTACTTCTGGTGAATGTAAAGTGACCGTGCGTGTAGCTCCATGAAAGCTATCTTCAATATCGATCATAATTTTTGCATGGTGATCATTTTCTTGATGTTGGAAGTGCTGACTTTGCTCATTTTCTTTATAGTTTTGTTGGCTAGCTTGACCAAAGATTGATTCAAAAAAATCGCTAAAGTCAGAGTGTTGGTTTGCTCCCTTATTCGCCTCACTATATTCAAAGCCTTGATCCCAGTTTGGCGGTGGGGTAAATGATTGACCAGATTGCCAGTTCGACCCTAACTGATCATAAGCTACGCGCTTTTCAGGATCTTTTAACACTTCGTAAGCTTCACCTAATTCTTTGAATTTTGCTTCTGCATTAAGATCTTTACTGACATCCGGATGATATTTTCGTGCTAATTTTTTATATGCGGGTTTAATTTCATGTTGACTGGCGTTTTTTGAAATCTTAAGAACGTTGTAATAGTCTTTGTATTCCATAAACAGCCTCATTCGATGGTGAAATTATTAGCGACTAAAATAACTAATAAACTACAATCTGTTGTTTACTAGTCATTTCGCTACTGTATGTATAATAGCAGTATGAATCTTGATTATTTATAATACAATCTGAATTTGGCAAATTTTACGTATTAAATGTATTTCATCTAATGCTGAATATTTGAAATTAATTAAGATTGTTCTGCTTTTAATTGTCCATATCCCCTCAAAAAGTTAGTTTTTTCGTGAACGACTAACACATTATTGATCTTTCTCAATCTTTTCTAACTTAAATTAGAGCTATCTGCAAAGTTCAACTAAACTTTCAGTTAACATAATATAGTAAGCTAACAATAAGGAGAAATTTATGTATAAGCATATTTTATTTGCCACAGAACTTACAGAAACTAAAAGCTATATCGAGGATAAGGTTACGCAATTACAGCAGTTCACCCAAGCTAAACTGAGTGTTATCCATGTAGTAGAACCGATACCTAACGCTTATTATGGTGGTGTATATGGTGCTATTCCTGGCTTAGACTCGGTAGATAGCATTGGCACTACCAGAATATTAAAAGAGCGAGCTAAAGAGGTACTACAACCTTTGCTTAAAAGACTCAATATTACAGAGAAAAACTTGCATATACCTATAGGACATATCAGTGGGGAAATATTAGCTTTTGCCCAGAACCAAAACGTTGATTTAATTATAGCGGGCAGCCATGGTGTGTATGGTTTGCAATTACTATTAGGGTCTACCGCTAATGCTCTTTTACACAGGGCAAAATGTGATGTCTTAGCCGTGCGTTATACTGAATAAAACTACAAATGGGACAAATGAGAGTATATGAATAGTAAATTTTGCCCTCAAGATAATAGGTAGCCGTTGCTTTAGCGACGGGAGTGTTGAAAATGCCTAAAAGAAAAATCGACAGAAGCGAGACTCATGTCGATTTTTAAAATGTGATTATTTTTTAACGACTTTGCCCGCTTTCATCACAAAATCAACATCTAATAATTCTTTAATATCGTTTAAAGGATTACCATCAAAAGCAATGATATCGGCTATTTTTCCTTGCTCTAATGAACCTAAGCTATCAGACATATCAATTAAATCAGCCGCATTGATAGTAGCAGATTTTAGAATTTCACTATTTGCCATGCCTGCTTGTGCCATTAACACCCCTTCTTTCCCATTATTTCCATGATGGGAAACACCACTGTCAGTGCCATAGGCGATTTTCACGCCCGATTTAAACGAGTTTTTAAAATTGGCTGTCATATCAGCGCCGACACGTATCGCTTTAGCTTTAATCGCTGCAGACATAAAGTTAGTATTTTTAGCTAAACTTACTACTGTATCTCCAGCCATCAGCGTAGGTACTAAATAAGCACCTGATTTTTTAAATAACTTTATACTTTCTTTATTGGCATAACTGCCATGCTCTATGCTGTCTACGCCTGCTCTCAGTGCGGCGTTAATGCCATCTGCTGCATGGGCATGACTGGCAACTTTTCTGCCTAAGGCGTGAGCGGCATCGACCACTTCTTTTAGTTCATCATCAGCCATTTGTTGGCCAGTGCCGGTGTTAGTATCAGATAATACGCCACCGGTTGAGGTGATTTTAATAACATCAGCGCCAAATTTGATCGCGCGGCGAGTAGCACGGCGACAATCATAAGGGCCGTCACAAACCGTTTCACTGGTACGCATTTCAAGAATATCTGGGCTTAAACCATCAACGTCGCCATGACCACCAGTAACAGAAACTGATGAACCTGCTGCTATAATACGAGGGCCATCAACCCACCCTTTCGCTATACCATCACGCAGCGCAAAAATTTGCTCAGCACTTGCGCCTAAATCTCTAACAGTAGTAAAGCCTGCCATTAACGTTTTTTTTGCGTTATAGGCGCTTTGCATCAATACATCAGCATCTGACATTCTAAGAGATTGACTGTCATTTTTAGGCCCTAGTTCGCCCTGAAGGTGAACGTGCATATCCATTAAACCAGCCATAACAAAGCTTGATGATAAATCAATCAGTGTTGCACCTTTATCAATTTCATTAACACTGACAAAGCCTTTTTTGATACTGGTAATTATGCCATCAGTAATAACTAATGTTTGTTTAGATAGCGCTTTTTCACCAGCAACTTGCAACAAAGTGCCCGCATGAATCACTTGTGTTTGTGCAAATAAGTTGAAAGAAGAAATAAGAGAAAGTGCTAATAAAGTGTGTTTTAACGTTTTAACAGCAGAAATAGGTTTTATTATTGTCTTAATGATCATGGTGATATTGCTCGTAGTTTATCCCACTGAATGTAGGTAATTAAATATAGCTGCCAATACCTTAACAGCTATATTATACCAATCTCAATAACTAAGTGATCATTTCTACTGGTTGAAACAGGGTGGGATCACGCATTTAAGAAAAAGCACACGGTATAATGAAGATATTTTGAACTTAATTGGTGTTAAGCGATCAGATCAGTATCAAAAATTCAACGTGGGTTAATTATTATGTCGTTATTTCAAGAGATTGAAAATATTGAAGATCACCGAGTGGACGCTAATAAAGATTATGAATTAGCAGATATTATTTTCTTAACCGTAGCCGCAGTACTTTGTGGTGCAAAGGGTTGGAAAGCAATTAACATATTTGGGAAAGCTCAACTTACATGGTTAAGAGAATACCGAGATTTTAGCAACGGTATTCCCAAAAGGCATTCTATTGGGCGAATTATTAGGGGGGTTAAGGCTGAAAGTCTCGTTTCAAGCTTTATTAATTTTTCAAATGCAGTGCGAGAAAAAGAAGGTAAAGAGCACATCAGCTTTGACGGTAAAGTGGTTTGTGGCTCTAAACATGGAGACATAGATGCATTGCAACTCATGACGGCGATGGTTGTAGATAATGGTCTCATCATTTACCAAAAAGAAACCTCAACAAAAACGAATGAAATACCCATTATGCAAGCAATGCTAGCCAGTATGGATATTAACAATGCCGTAATTACAGCCGATGCAATGCATTGTCAAACTGAAACCGCAGATTTAATACGTCAAGGTAAGGGTGATTACGTACTTCAAATAAAAAAGAATCAAGGCAAGCTATACAAAGAAGTTAAAGCCTATTTTCATAAAACTTACCGTGATTCACCTAATCTATTAAAAGATAACTGTTTTAAAGAGTTAGATGGAGAGCATGGACGAATTAACGAAAGAGAATATCGACTTTTACCGATAACCAAATGGTTTGATGAAACAGAGAAATTTAAAGATAGCTTTGCCGTAGTAGAAGTACAACGTACTCGGCAGCTAAAAAATAAAACAGAGCAAGAGACTTCTTATTACATAACGTCATTAAAAGAAGAAGTAGAACTTACGGCAAAATATATACGTCGGCATTGGGCTATTGAAAATAGCCAACACTGGGTATTAGATGTGACATTTAGAGAAGATGAATGTCAAATTTATGCTGATGATGGTG
>TARA_R110002167_G_scaffold13570_16_pt1 | contig 16469 bp, 14 predicted proteins | sample TARA_R110002167 | Tara Oceans TARA_R110002167 (sample SAMEA4398238) | marine metagenome | biome: Polar Biome; feature: [MES] marine water layer (ENVO:01000295) within the mesopelagic zone...; material: water (ENVO:00002006), including particulate matter (ENVO:01000060) such... | reverse complement strand
AAGGTTCTTACCGTTTTCATACTGGTATAGGGACCGAAATACTCCGACCCATCCTTGACCATGTTCCGGGTTGGAAATATTCTTGGGAACCGTTCCTTTTTGATGCAGATCCAAGGGTAGGATTTATCATCCTTAAGCAGAACATTGTATCTAGGACGATATTTTTTGATGAGATTGTTCTCCAATAGCAAGGCATCCGACTCGGTGGGCACCACGATGTGTTTTATCGAACGTATTTTCTTGACCAATACCCTGGTCTTGCCGTATTCCTGGTTTCTGTTGAAATAGGAAGCTACCCTCTTTTTTAGGTTTTTTGCCTTCCCTACGTAAAGGATTTTATCCTCTGTATCATAAAATTGATATACCCCTGGATTGTCGGGCAGGGCACTCAACTGAATTTCTATAGGTACTTGGGACATTGTTCCTTGAAAGCGCTATTTTGGTTGATTCAGTTAAATTACTGCGTTTTTGCAGAAGTGCCCAGCTATTTTTTGTTTTTAACCCTGCTTTGGGAATGTCGCGCTGATCTATATACTAAATCGACCGTTTTACACCACAAATATCTGAATGTCAACTGCTATTTAAAAACGGCAAGCAACGAACTGCTTTCCATTTTTAACAAAAATCTACAAATTGTTACATTGTGATATAAAATGCAAATTATGAAAGTTTTTTCCTACTATGTGGATAAAAATAATTTTAACGGCATTACTGTATTGATTTTCAATTAATTATATTCGTTTAACGCACTGTTACATCAACAAATCATTAACAAAATAACCATCCCAACAATAAAAATGTTGCATTTCATCGATGAAAAGATGCATTTAATGGAAATATTAAAGATTTTTTTCTATATATTTAGAACATCAAAATCGTCGAAAACATGGACAAGTACTTTATTACACTAGGGACCTACTTAATTCTTATGCTTTTTTTCAAGGTTTACTACTACTATGTAACTGTCAAGGAATAGTATAGTTTTAAGTAACTCCACTACTTATTCTATCTTAAGAGCCCCCACCTCCTAAGTGTTTAATCCAAAATCATGCTTAAAAAAGATTTGCGATTGAACTATAGTATCCTCCGGGACAACATGACCGAGGAAGCCATTTTAAATTCTAGCTTGAGTATTGCCAACCAACTGCTGAAAATGCCTATTTGGAATGGTAGCTATTACCACATTTTTCTCCCTATACCGGAAAAGAAAGAAATAGAGAGCAGCTTCATAATGTCGATTCTGCAAGGAAAGGACAAGAATGTTATCCTGCCTAAGGTATCCGGACCAACTACCCTTAAACATTATTTATTGACCGACAGTACTAAACTGCAAAGTAGTAGCTGGGGCATTCCTGAGCCTATTGATGGGATCAAAATTGATCCTTTAAAACTAGATGTCGTATTCGTACCCCTATTGGCCTTTGATGTCAAAGGGAACAGGATAGGCTATGGGAAAGGTTTTTATGACCGCTTCCTGGAGGAATGCCGATCGGATGTCATCAAGGTGGGATTATCGTTGTTCGAGGCAGAGCCGGAATTTGACGATATTAGTAAGCACGACCTTCGCTTGGATTATTGTGTTACACCGAACACCATCTACACCTTTAATGGGGATTGACGGCAGCTGTATCCCCATCGTCTTTCATGTCCTCCTTGTCGCCAAATGCCTTTTTATTGAAGACGATCAAAATGCCGACCCCGGTACTTATTGCCGTATCGGCGATATTAAAGACAGGCTCGAAAAATCGAAAATTCTGGCCACCGAAATAAGGTACCCATTCTGGCCACGAAGTATCTACTATTGGAAAGTATAGCATATCGACCACCTTCCCATAAAACAAGCTTCCATAAGGTTGTTCAGAAAAAAGTGTAGCGACCTGCCCATTGCTGTGATCGAAAATAAGGCCATAAAAAACAGAATCGATTATATTCCCCAAGGCGCCTGCAAAAATGAAGGATACCGCCAAAACATAAGTCATATTCGACTTTTTTTTGATCAGATCGAAGAGCCAATACCCAATCCCAAATATGGCGAACAACCTAAAAATCGTTAAGATCAGTTTCCCCATAGCATCCGAAATAGGAAAAATATCACTCAATTTAGCGCCCCATGCAGCACCTTCATTTTCTATAAAGTGTATTTTGAACCAACTGAATACCTCTACAGAATCCCCTAAAAAAAAGTGGGTTTTGATATAGAATTTGCTCAATTGGTCTATAACCAATAATAATACAATAAGCAGTAATGATTTTTTTAAGCTCATGGTTTACATATAAACGGATCAAAAATAGGCATATTATTCGGTATTCCTTAGGCTGATGTTCCCATTGGTAGTGGTCAACGTATAGTTATTGTTTCCAAAGACTATCGGGTTTTCCTGCACATTACCATATTTACTCTTGGCTACAATATGGGCTTCTGTGCCTATTACCGAGATATCGCCGTTCAAGGTAACTACTTCCACGGTTTCTGAGACGTTATGCAGATGGCAACTGCCATCGCCAAGTTTTATATTTAAATTTTCATAATCCCCGGTTGCGGAAACATTACAGTTTGTGCCATAAAGCGCAACTCTTTTATACCGTGGCATAAGGATCCGCAAAGCAATCGAAACCACCTTGTGTGCGCTCAATTTGTCATTGGGGTCTTCAAAACCGGGCTGGAAGCCGGCACTGATCAAAATAGCGCTACCTTCCTCCTTTACCGAAACTATAAGGTCATTGGTGTATTCGCCCTCGATTTTTGCTTCGACCGTCAGTTCATTGGTGTCGTTTGTTTCTAGGGAAATCGCAAAACAATTGTCGGCATTGATACCGATGAAGAAGATACCGGGGTGTACAACGGTTTTCTCCACCACTTTTTGGGCATGTGCCAAAGGCATCAAAAATAGAAGTGCAATAAAGAATCGCTTTGACATATTACTAATAAAGAAACCTACAAAGTTCATGCGAACCTTGCAGGTCTATTGGTTTAGATTTTTTCCATGGCGGAAGTGACCCCGTGTATTGCAAATAGTACAAAAAAACTTATTTCTGCATATTCTTGGCCTCGATGCTCAAGGTAGCATGCGGCACTAACTTTAAGCGCTCTTTATTGATCAGTTTTCCCGTTACCCTACAAACGCCAAAAGTTTTGTTCTCGATTCGAAGCAAGGCGTTCTTTAAATCCCGAATAAATTTTTCCTGGCGGATGGCCAATTGGGTATTCGCCTCTTTACTCATCGTTTCAGAGCCTTCCTCGAAAGCCTTAAAAGTAGGCGAGGTATCATCCGTCCCATTGTTGCCATCGTTCATATAGGCACTTTTCAAAAGCTCTAGGTGGCTCTTTGCCTTTTCGATCTTATCCTCGATCAATACCCTGAATTCTGCCAAATCCTTATCGGAAAATCTAACTTTTAAATCTTGCGCCATAATCTTAATGTTTTTGGATAAATAATTTTGTGTTCACTTCATCAAAGGCAACCTCGACACCATCCTCCATCGTTTCCTCCAAATCAAGCACTGCTGCCAGGGTTTCCGTCTTGATATACTTTAAATTGTTCCCGACCGCTTTCTCAACAAAGCCGTCTTTCATTATTTTAATATCAATTTTATCGGTTACTTCAAGGCCGGTATCCTTTCGCATATTTTGTATCCGATTCACCAGTTCCCTTGCGATACCCTCTTCCCTTAGGTTTTCAGTGATGGTAACATCCAAAGCGACTGTTAGGGCACCTGAACTTGCTACCAACCAACCTTCGATATCTTGAGATGTGATTTCTACATCCTGTAACTGTAAAATAATGGTTTTATTTTCAATTTCAACAGATATTTCGCCCTTTTGCTCAATTTCTTGGATATCTTCTGGGCCGAACCCTGAGACCGTTTGGGCAATCAATTTCATTTCTTTCCCATATTTAGGTCCTAAAACCTTGAAATTGGGTTTGACCTGCTTCACCAAAATTCCCGAAGCATCATCCAACAATTCAATCTCCTTTACATTTACTTCGGATTTGATCAAATCGGCCACCGCCTCGATTTCCTGCCTTAGATTGTTGTTCATAACAGGAATCATAATTCTCCGCAACGGCTGCCGCACCTTTATCTTCTCCTTCTGTCGTATAGACAATACCAAGGAAGAGATTTGTTGTGCCTTTTGCATCCTGCTTTCCAATGGTTGGTCGACCATTGACGCATCGTACTCTGGAAAGCCCGACAAATGTACACTTTCAAAGGTATCGATTTTTGTAATGTTCGTTAAATCTTTGTAAATCCTATCCATAAAAAAAGGTGCGATAGGAGCCGACAATTTTGCAACGGTAAGGAGACATGTATAGAGGGTTTGGTAGGCAGAAATCTTGTCTTTTTGATAGTCCCCTTTCCAAAAACGCCTTCTAGAAAGCCTAACGTACCAATTGCTCAAATTTTCCTGTACGTATTCTGATATTGCCCTTGCCGCCTTAGTCGGTTCATAGTCGCCATAGGCATCATCCACTGTTTTTACGAGCGATTGAAGTTCAGACAAGATCCATCGGTCAATTTCCGGACGTTCCTCCAACGGTATATTCTTCTCTGCATAAGAGAACCCATCAATATTGGCATATAGCACAAAGAACGCATAGGTGTTATAAAGGGTTCCAAAAAACTTTCTTTTCACCTCAACAATACCCTCAACGTCAAATTTTAAATTGTCCCATGGGTTGGCATTACTGATCATGTACCAGCGTGTGGCATCCGCACCATGTTCGTCCATCGTCTCGAAAGGATCGGCGGCGTTGCCCAAACGCTTCGACATTTTTTTGCCTTCCTTATCCAGGACCAATCCGTTGGAAACCACATTCTTATAGGCCACGGAATCGAATACCATGGTTGAGATGGCATGTAAGGTATAGAACCAACCTCTGGTTTGATCCACCCCCTCAGCGATGAAATCTGCCGGAAACGTCTTGTTTTGATCGATTAATTCCTTGTTTTCGAATGGGTAATGCCACTGTGCGTAGGGCATCGAACCGCTGTCGAACCATACATCGATTAGGTCGCTTTCCCTTTTCATAGGCCTTCCTGTAGGGGAAACCAATACGATTTGGTCAACGATATTTTTGTGGAGATCTATACTGTCGTAATTTTCCTCGGAAAGATCACCTACTGTAAACCCATCAAAAATATCCCGCTCTAGAACACCTGCCTTGATCGCCTTTGTCATTTCCGATTTAAGTTCGGCCACCGACCCAATGATGATTTCCTCTTTACCGTCATCGGTCCTCCAGATGGGAAGTGGGATGCCCCAGTATCTAGATCTCGATAAGTTCCAATCGTTCGCGTTTGACAGCCAATTCCCAAACCTTCCCTCGCCAGTCGATTTTGGCTTCCAGTTGATTTGCTTGTTCAGCTCGAACATTCGATCTTTCACCGCTGTTATCTTGATAAACCACGAATCTAATGGGTAATACAAGATGGGTTTATCGGTACGCCAACAATTGGGATAGCTGTGTACATATTTTTCCACCTTAAAGGCTTTGTTCCCTTCTTTTAGAGCGATGGCAATTTCAACATCTACCGATCTCTCGGGTGCCTCGCCATCCTCATAATATTCATTCTTGACGTACTTGCCACCCAGTTCCTTTAACTCGGGGCGAAACCTCCCTTGTAGATCGACCAATGGCACCGGATTGCTGTTTTCGTCCAAAACGAGCAATGGTGGGACTTCAGGAACAGCCTGTTTGGCGACCAAGGCATCGTCTGCGCCAAAGGTTGGGGCAGTATGTACGATTCCCGTACCGTCTTCCGTTGTTACAAAATCGCCAGCTATTACCCTAAAAGCATTTTCTGGATTTTGGTAGGGCAACGCATAATCGAGTAGTTGTTCATAGCGTATCCCCACCAGATCCTTGCCTTTGCATTCCTTTACAACATAAAAGGGAATCTTTTTATCCCCTGATCGGTATGACAACAGTCCCGATTTACTGTCGACCTGATGAAACTTTCCCGCAAACTGTTTGCCGATCAAATTTTTCGCCAATACCACGTTCATAGGTAAATAGGTATATTGGTTGTAGGTCTCTACCAATACATAATCGATCTTGGCGCCTACGGTCAATGCCGTATTGGATGGAAGGGTCCATGGCGTGGTCGTCCATGCCAAAAAATATACCGTTCCCTCATTTTTTAAGAAATCGGGCAGCGTACTTTCTACCGCCTTGAACTGTGCCACCACAGTGGTATCGGTCACATCTTGATAAGTGCCCGGTTGGTTCAACTCGTGCGAGCTCAGTCCGGTTCCCGCTTTTGGGGAATAAGGTTGTATGGTGTATCCTTTGTAAATAAGTCCTTTGTCGTAGATCTGCTTCAACAACCACCAAACCGATTCCATGTATTTCGACTTATAGGTGATATATGGATCCTCCATATCTACCCAATAGCCTACTTGTTCCGTCATTCGGTTCCACACACCTGTGTACCGCATGACCGCTTTTTTACAGGCGGCATTGTAGTCTTCGACGGATATTTTCTTACCAATATCCTCCTTGGTAATCCCCAGTTCCTTTTCAACGCCTAATTCTATAGGCAAACCATGGGTATCCCAGCCAGCTTTTCTTTTGACCTGAAAACCCTTCATCGTTTTGTAACGTGGAAAAATATCCTTGATCGTCCTAGCCATTACATGATGGATGCCAGGCATACCGTTTGCCGATGGCGGTCCTTCATAAAAGACATAGCTAGGGCTGCCTTCCCTGGTGGAAACACTCTTCTCGAAAATTTGGTTCGTTTTCCAATATTCTAGAATTTCTTCCGCAACTTTTGGCAAGTCCAACCCTTTGTATTCTGCAAACTTCATATATAGTGCTTCAGGTACCGCAAATTAAGGCTGCAAAATTAAGGTTTTTGATTGAATTCAAAGGGAATCCTATTAGGGAAATAAGTCCTTAACACCAGTGGAGATGCTATTTTGGTAAAAAAACGTCCATAATGATCTCCCTGCCGTATATGAATAAAATCAAAACAAATACACACTAACACATTTAAAGATGAAAAAAACGATTTTAAGTTCAATCATGATGTTGGCCCTGGCCTTTTCTTTTACCGCTTGTAGAGACGCTGCCGACAAGGCAAAAGAAGCAGCCGATGCTGCGGCCGATGCCACCGAAGAGGTTGGTGAAGCTGCCGAAGGCGCCATGGAAAATGCCGGTAAAGCCATTGACAATGCTACAGAGGCCGCTGGGGATGCGATGGAAGATGTCAAGGAAGCTACTGGAGAAGTTGTCGATGATGTTAAGGATGCCGCTGGTAATGCAGTCGACAAAGCCAAGGAAGTTGGAGATGATGTAAAAGACGCTGCCGACAGTGCCGTCGACAAGACGAAAGCCGCAGGCAAAGACGTGAAAGCGGCAGCCGACAAAGTTGCCGACAAGGCCAAGGACGCCGTTAAGAACTAAAAGGTGAAATCACCTAAGGTTAAAACCCTGACAGCATGCTGTCAGGGTTTTTTTATTTAGAAACGGGCCCCTAAACCCAAAATAAGATTGGTCCCCGGGGCAACTATCCCGGAAGAATAGGAACGGTACCGCTGATTGGTAATATTTTCCAACCCGGCCGTAAATTTTATTCCATTTGTGATATGGTAATCGGAACGAAAGTTCAACGTATACCATGAAGGCGAAAAAGGATTACCATTGGGATCCTTCGCATAAATATAAGCCTTGCTCCGCTCAGACGGCGCCAAATCGTCAAAAGCAATTTCCCCATTGTAGTTCAAGAACACGTCTGCCGTGATTTTTTGGTTTTTCCAAGTGATGTGGAAATCCCCAAAAGTAGGCGTAACATGCCTGCCCGGTGAATCTGTGCCGTCTTCTTCCTCCTCGATTCCTTGGGTAAACGTCAAGTTCGAAGACAGGGAAAGTTGATCGGTCAGAAAGGCTTCCATCCCGAATTCGAAGCCATATACATAGGCCTTGGCTGCATTTTGAATGGCCTGTACATTGCTTAATTCGCCATTGTATTCGATCTGGGATTCCCCATTAAAAAGAAAATCCCTCCGCACCAAGGCATCAACCAAATAAGTGTAGAAGGTAGCACCTTTTAAAACTACTTTGTCCTTAAAATTCTTTTGGATTCCCAATTCGACATTATAGGCATACTCGGGTTCCAAATCCGGGTTGGGTACGACAACGGCCCCAGGTTCCGAATCGAAAATCTTACCTACATCGTCTATGTTAGGGGCACGAAAGCCTGTAGAACCGTTAAGGGTTACTTGAAGATCGGCTTTGGGAAACCAACTAAAGCCTATACTGCCGGTCAACGCGCCATTGTTCAGGTCGGCATTGTCGAAGGGAAACGTATAAAAGGTATTTGCAAATACGGCATCGATCCAAACATGGCTATAACGCAGCCCGGTAAGCACACTAAAATTGGGCATCGCTTTATACTCGGAATTTATGTAACCCGCCAGGGTCTGCCAGGTCGAATCATCCGGATAACGACTGGAGTCCAGGGTGGTAACAGCTGTCGTTATATTCGTTTGACTCCCTTTAGAACCGACCTTGTTGAAAACATATTCGCCACCGTAATACAATCTGAGGTTGCCTATTTTTTTATTTTCAAAATCGACATTGGTAGAAATGGCGTCTACTTTTTCATAGGTAGAATAGCGAATGGGATCTTGATACCCTCTATCATTACGGCTTTCTTCGAAGTGTTGGTAGGCTGCGGACACCTTTAATCCATCATAAAAAAGTCCTTTTCCCTTTTTGTTGATTTGGAAATTTCCCATAAACCACTTTTGGGGGCCATATTGCCATTCGGCAGAACGCAATCCGTCGCCCTGAGGCCTGATTAAACGGTCATACCGAGAATAATCGGAAGTTTCCGAATAGTGGGTGTTGAAATTAAAGTGCCAACTTTTGTTCGGGCGAAAGGCGATTTTTTGCATCAAACTGATTTGGTCATAGCCTGTAGACACCTGTTTTCTAGGGGTCGAATTTACCGTTATCATGTCCTGGCCATCCGTCATCGTCACAAAGTTGTTTCGCAGATAAGAATCCGGACCGTGCACGCCCATCATCAAATCGCCAAAATCGTTATAGGTAATGCTAGAGAAGGATGCCCACTTTTTACTGCCGATGTTCACATCTAGATGTCCGGTATTTTCTGAATTGGCCGATGAATAACGAATTGCCGCATTCCCCGATACCTGAGTGCTGTCGTTTTGGGAAAATATCGGGTCTTTGGTGTAAAAATTCATGACCCCGCCCATTGCATCACTGCCATAGATAACCGATCCCGGTCCAAAAATGACTTCCGTTTTCTTTACGGTATACGGGTCTATCGAAATTACGTTTTGTAGGTTACCCCCCCTAAATATTGCATTGTTCATTCGTACACCATCTACCGAAAGCAAAAGTCTGTTTGTTGCAAATCCTCTAATCATTGGGCTTCCACCCCCTAATTGGCTTTTTTGAACAAATACCTTTCCGCTACTTTGTAGAAGGTCTGCAGCGGTTTGCGGATTTTCAAATGCTATCTGAATCGCATCGATGGTGGCAATTTTCTGGGGGATATCTTTCTTCTGTTGCTCCCATTTGGAGACCGACATGACCACCTCCTCCAATTGATGTGGCTTCATAACCATATAAAACCTTCCGCCTTGTTTCAAAATAAGCGATCTTGTACTTTTCCTGCTCTGATAGCTAAGGTGTTTAAACATGATTCGTTCCTTGAGTTCAAAGTTCGATAGATCACATTTGCCGTTAAAATCGGTGAGCGCAGTTTTTGATCGGTCGGCGTTATAGATGGCCACATTGAAAATAGGTTCGCCGGTATCACCATCCAAAATGCTAATTTCTTGAGCACCAACGGCTTGAAAACATATAAAAAGTAAGGTGAATACGATCCGCTGCATATTAGCTGAATACTTCATTTAAAATGGCAAGGGATTTTGGTTTGCGAAATCCTTGCAAATGTAACTCATAATACAGAACAAGTGATTTTAAAAGGTCTTGTCTGTTTGTCTTGTTCATTTTAACTGTAGTGATGCCATCAAAATCTATGCCCAAAAAAGTTTTGAAATAGCTAAGGTTTTCCCCAAGAATCATGGGGCTTAACGAAGGCTTATTGGTAAACTCCCCTTCCAACAGATCGAAACATTGGGCATCCATACGGTCTGTATCCGGATAAAATCCCAAATACTTCGTCAATTCGATCAAAAAGTGAATATGGAAATTCGCCGTGTTTTCATGGGTATCAAGCCATTGAAGGGAAGCCTCCAAAAAATCAAATAATCCTTGATTGCGTTCTTCTTCATGAATACTGTTCCCAACCATTTCGGCCAAAAAAAGGGTTACGGCATTCTTCGCGATATCGGTATGAAGTGAGTGGTAATGGTATTCGACCTTTGCTTCCCGGAGGCTTTCCAAGGTGCCTTTATTGCGATGGCTTGCCACCAGTTCCAACTGTGTCAGAGGCTGGAAATAGGCAGATTTCAATCTGCCCTTTTTCGAGGCCAGCACACCTTTCAACAAATAGGACTTCAAGCCATCCGAAGCGGTAAAAGCCCGCACGATAAGACTTGTGTCCCCGTACTTTAAGGAAGAAAGGACTATCGCTTTCGTGGTTACCTGCATGGCTTTGGTCGGGTTTGGCGCAAAGATAGACGGAATCTATCATTTGTGCCAAGAAAGTGGTCCTGGGAAATTTCAATATCCCAAGTTCAAAAGCAAGCGCCATTTACTTCGCCGATTCAGCGGCAGGATGGATATCATAAAACATAGAACCCTTATCCTTTAGGGTATTGGATAAGGGTTCTATTGTCTTTCGACCTAAGGCAATTCGCGTTACGCGCCAATATATACTTTCAACTAAATAACCCCTTGGGCAAGCATCGCATCGGCAACCTTGACAAACCCGGCAATATTAGCTCCTTTTACATAATTGCAATAGCCATCTTTTTCCTTGCCATACTTGATACAAGAATCGTGTATATCACCCATGATACCTTTTAACTTTTCATCAACCTCTTCCCTTGTCCAGCTGATCCGCAAAGAGTTTTGTGACATTTCCAGACCAGAAGTGGCTACCCCTCCAGCATTGGAGGCCTTTCCCGGAGCGAACAATACTTTTGCGGTATGGAATTCGTGGATCGCTTCCGGTGTCGAAGGCATATTGGCACCTTCGGCCACACAAACACAACCATTTTTGATGAGCAGTTTGGCACTTTTCCCGTCCAGTTCATTTTGGGTCGCACACGGTAAGGCAATATCGCACTTGACTTCCCATGGCGTTACTCCCTTGTGGAAGGTCGCGGACTTATATTTTTTGGCATACTCGGATATTCGGCCACGCTTGTTGTTCTTTAGGTCCATCACATAGTCCAATTTCTTGGTGTCCAGACCGTCTTTGTCATAGATGTAGCCTTCAGAATCCGAAAGGGTCAGCACCTTTGCCCCAATCTGCATCGCCTTCTCTGCCGCGTATTGGGCTACGTTTCCAGAACCGGATATTACCACGGTCTTTCCTGCAAAATCCATTCCTTTCGTCTGCATCATGCTTTGGGCAAAATATACGGTCCCATATCCAGTGGCTTCAGGTCGGATTAATGAACCGCCCCAAGACCGCCCTTTACCGGTGAGAACCCCGGTAAATTCGTTTCTGATTTTTTTGTACATCCCGAAGAGAAAACCGATTTCTCGAGCCCCGACACCGATATCACCGGCAGGCACGTCGGTATTAGGTCCGATATGCCGATTGAGTTCCAGCATAAAGGCATGACAAAAACGCATCACCTCATCATCCGATTTTCCCTTGGGGTCAAAGTCCGATCCCCCTTTTCCACCACCCATTGGCAAGGTGGTAAGGCTGTTCTTAAAAACTTGTTCAAAGGCTAAAAATTTTAAAATACTTGCATTTACGGAAGGATGGAAACGCAGACCGCCCTTATATGGTCCAATAGCGGAATTCATCTGTATCCGGTAGCCCCTATTCACATGTATCTCGCCCTTATCATCGACCCATGCCACCCTAAAAGAAATCAATCTTTCGGGTTCTACCATTCTCAATAAAATGTTCTTTCCAGAGTAAATTTTGTGCCGAAGGATATAAGGAATAACCGTTTCCGCTACTTCCTGTACTGCTTGAATGAACTCGGGTTCGTGTCCGTTCCGACCCCTTACCTCATCCATAAAACCTTTGATTTTTGCTTCCATATAAAGACTTTACTATTTTTAAAATATTATTGAATTCAGAATATAACGGCAAAATTATATTATTCCTACATTTTAAAGCCTATTTATTTTATAATATGGCAAAATATAGGTGTTCGCCTACCCCTATGACCTAGGCACCAGCATTAGAAATATGCGGTCTTTTCTATAGAATTAGGGGTTAGATCCTCTGTAAGGTGGATATGGGTTCATTAAAATTATCCGATGGCCTGTGCCAGATCGGCCTTAAGGTCATCCGCATCTTCGATACCTACACTTAAACGGATAAGGGCATCGACTACCCCACTTTTTTCACGTTCTTCCTTAGGAATACTGGCATGAGTCATGCTGGCAGGATGTCCGGCAAGACTTTCTACACCGCCCAAGGATTCAGCCAAGGTGAAAAGTTGTAGTTTTTCTACTATTTTTATGGCCTCTGAATAGCTACTTCCTTTCGGCACAAAGGAAATCATGCCTCCAAAATCCTTCATTTGATCTTTTGCAACATCGTGATTGGGATGGTCTTCGAATCCTGGCCAATACACTTTTTCTATTTTGGGATGCCCGGCTAAGTATTCGGCAACCGCTTTCCCGTTTTCACAATGACGTTGCATTCTAACATGCAGTGTCTTGATCCCCCGAAGGACCAAAAAACTGTCCATTGGCCCACAGACCGCCCCGCTTGCATTTTGTATAAAATACAATTGATCTGCCAATTCCTTGTCCTTTACGACCAAGGCACCGACCACTACGTCGCTATGGCCGCCAAGGTATTTGGTAGCCGAATGCATCACAATATCGGCACCCAAGTCTAATGGTGTCTGCAGGTAAGGTGTGGCGAATGTATTGTCTACGGCCAACAAAATATCATGCTTCTTTGTCAACTTGGCAACAGCTCTGATGTCAATAATATTCATCATCGGGTTGGTCGGGGTCTCTACCCAGATCAGTTTGGTGTTCCCGTTGATATACGCTTCGATCTTATGGGCATTTTGCATCCCGATAAAATGAAAGCCGATACCGAATTTTTCAAATATTTTTTTGAACAAACGGTAACTCCCACCATAAAGATCATTGGTAGAGATTACTTCATCGCCTGGGTTCAACAATTTGATTACGGCATCTATGGCTGCCAGACCACTGGCAAAGGCCAGACCATAGGTCCCATTTTCAATACTTGCCAAACTGTTTTCCAAAGCTGTTCTCGTCGGATTGGCGCTGCGAGAATATTCGTAGCCCTGATGTCCGCCCGGAGTGGTCTGGGCATAGGTGGAGGTTTGATATATCGGAGGCATCACGGCACCATATGCCTTATCGGGATGTTGCCCCCCATGAATTGTCTTACTGTTGAATTTTAACTTTATTTCGCCCATTGGTTATAATTATTCCTACAAATGTATCGTTATCTTTGGACCCATACAATGCTTGTGTATTTTTACCCCAAACTTAAGGAATGATAAAAGCCTCGATACCTATTGCACTCTGCTTGCTGCTGCTTATTAGTTGTGGAAAGGAGGGGGAACTTACTTTCATGCCCTTGGTCGTCGACAAAAAGGAATGCGAAGAATGCCCGAAGATATCGATTGCCATTCCTAAAGCTGTCGGACAGACCAAATTGGCCAAGACCATCAACACCGCCTTGGAAGAGGAGATTATTTCCCTTTTGATTTTCGATGATGAAATAACGATCAAAAATTTGGATGATGCCTTGATTTCCTTTAAAAATGGCTATCTGGAATTAAAGGAACGCTATGCAGATGAGACTGCTGTCTGGGAGGCCAAAATTGAAGGCACCATACGATATGAGGATGCTACGATCCTTACGATCGAGTTGGATTCCTATTTGTTTACCGGCGGGGCACATGGCGATACCTCCGAACGCTTCCTAAATTTCGACAAGACCAAAGGAACAGAATTGGAAAATTGGGAGCTTTTTAAAAGCAAGGCGGATTTCCTAAAGTTTGCCGAGACGAAATTCCGGGAGCAGGAAGCGATACCTTCCGATAAGTCGATCAACCATACCGGACTAATGTTCGAGGAAGACAGTTTTTACCTGCCCGAAAATATCGGTTTTACCGATAAGGGTATAGAATTGCTTTATAACCGTTACGAAGTAGCCTCATATGCCGATGGCCCAATTATCCTGACGCTTCCTTATGTGGAGGTGAAACCCTATTTGGTCGCAAAACTCAAGTCTTGATCTTAGGATCGAACCATTTTTTGTAAGGCCAGAATGGATCCCAAGTGCAATCCCTCATGAAACACGTTGAAGGCGATAGCATCATCTGTCTTTCTAAGTATGATTCCCGGACTAGTGGTGTATTCATCAAATTCTTGGAAAATACCTTTGTCATAATCCTCCTGCACCCATTCGGTCGTCGTTGTCAACAATTCCAGCACTTCCTCGATTTCCTCGTCGGTAGCCGTCCCGTCAGGGGTCGTTCCCTTTCTAAATTTATCGACCAAAACATCCGAAACCCTCATTTCCAATCGACTCATTTTGTACACCAAAAGTTGTTGGGTGACCACTACATGAGCGATATTCCACCAAATATTGTTCCTATATCCCTTAGGGATCTCTAGGAGTTGTGCTTTCGGCGTATTGGCCAATATCCGTGAGAGTATTTTTCTGTTCTTTTGGGTGATGTCGAAGAGGTTCTCCACTATTTTCATTTTTATTGAAGCATAAAAATAGAACATTTGCGTTGAAATGGGTTTCTTTGTATTGCTATTTTTAAAAATGAATTCTTGAAATTCCCAAAATATGGATGAAATTCATTTTAATGACATGTTCTATACAATACAGTACCAATAGGCCATAAGGTCGGCCCCGAACAGAACGACAAAGCTTTAGCGCATGAAAAAAATATACCATCTAGGCACCTGCAATACCTGTCAACGTATCCTCAAAGCATTGCAACCGCTGACAGGGGTCGAGCTTCAAGAGATAAAAACGAGCCCGATAACCCTTGAGCAATTGGAAGAAATGCACGCATTGGCCGGTAGTTACGAAGCCTTGTTTAGCCGAAAGGCACAACTTTATCGCAAACGCGGACTTCACGAAAGCGTCCTTGTGGAAAGCGATTATAAAAAGCTGCTATTGGAGCACTACACTTTTTTAAAACGTCCCGTTGTAATCATAGATCAACAGATCTTTATCGGGAACGCGAAAAAAGAGGTTGAGGCCGCTTTCAAAGCACTGCATTCTTGAGCAGGCGTACGCTCGCCATATTCGCCGCCCTCGGGGCAACTGCCATATACGCACTCAACCATACCATAGCAAAGGGGGTCATGCCTGATCATGTACAGCCCTTCGGATTCATCGTACTGCGGGTAACAGGCGCGGCCATATTGTTCTGGATCATTTCCATTTTCGGCCCAAAGGAGAAAATACAAATAAAAGATTACCCTCGCATGCTTGTCTGTGCACTTCTTGGGATGGGGGTGAACATGCTGGTGTTTTTCAAAGGCCTATCGCTTTCAACCCCGATCAACAGCTCGGTCTTGGTGACCACCACCCCAATCATCGTATTGATACTTTCGGCCCTACTCATCAAGGAAAAGATCATCCCCAAAAAAGTGATCGGCATCACTTTCGGACTTCTGGGTGCCTTGGGTCTCATTTTATTCGGCGCCGAAATTAGACAGGATGCCCCAAATATACCCTTGGGTAATTTTTTAATCCTCCTGAATTCCGTTTTTTATGGATCCTACTTAATTGCCGTGAGACCACTGCTCGACCGCTACCATCCATTCACGTTTATGAAATGGTTGTTCACCCTCGGTATCATTATCTGCCTGCCCATAGGATATGGGGAAGTAATGGAAATCAATTATTCAAATTTGCCGACGCAGGCAATTATGGGCATTATCTTCGTGGTAGTGGGCACTACCTTCCTCACTTATCTTTTCAACATCTTTGCGCTTACGCAATTGAAGGCTTCGACCCTGAGTTCGTTCGTGTACATCCAGCCTTTGATCGGCATTCTATTTTCAGTAGTCATGGGCCAGGACAGCTTGACCACCATTAAAATAGCAGCCGCAAGCATGGTTCTCCTAGGGGTGTATTTGGCGAGTAGAAAACCGAAGCCTCAATTGGAATAAGGACGTTTTCTTCGAACAAAGTGTAAGCAGGAAAAACTACGTCCTTTCCGATACGCGTAAGGGAATATGCCCTTGTAGGCTTGGAATGACCCATGAAAAGTTATACCACACCGATCTGCTTAAAATTAATCGTTATTTTTAGGCCCAAAATAAAAAGGACATGACGCAAAAACCAGCTTTTATCAAAGACCTCTC
>TARA_R110002167_G_scaffold84295_8_pt1 | contig 16485 bp, 10 predicted proteins | sample TARA_R110002167 | Tara Oceans TARA_R110002167 (sample SAMEA4398238) | marine metagenome | biome: Polar Biome; feature: [MES] marine water layer (ENVO:01000295) within the mesopelagic zone...; material: water (ENVO:00002006), including particulate matter (ENVO:01000060) such as...... | reverse complement strand
GGCTCATAACCCGAAGGTCGTAGGTTCAAATCCTGCTCCCGCAACCATATATTAAAGCCCTGAATATTCAGGGCTTTTTTGTGTCTATCTAAAATAAAAAAAGCGAGGAAGATATTCTTACCCGCTTGTTTATTGTTCGCCTATTTTATCTATTCGTTCATATTTTTTACTGAATCTCTAACCACTAACTCAGGGGTGAAAAGATGTTGAATATCTTCTTTGCGGTCAATGTATAGATTATTCAGTACCCAGCTTGCCGCTGTTTTACCGATGGCTGCAATTGGGTAATTAATCGTCGAAAGCTTTGGATAGGTATAACGACTAAAAACCAAATTATCGAAACCCATAATAGAAACATCATCCGGGATATGTCGGCCTTTTTCACGTAAGGCGCTCATTGCACCTGCTGCCATTTCATCATTTGCACAGGCGATGGCACTAAAATAGATACCTGTCTCCAAAAAATATTGAACGCCTTTTTGACCCCCTTCCTCTTGAAAACTACCCTCATACAGTAGACGTGGGTTGGGCTTGACCTGAAATTCAGCTAAGGCTCTAAGATGTCCCTTATAACGATCATTAGCGTCTGTTTTCCACAGAGGACCAGCAATATAAGCAATTTCTCGATGTCCTTGTTGTAATAAAAAACGGGTAGCGATGTAGCCACCCAGCTCGTTATCTAAACAGATGCAGTTTGATGATATTTCTGGAATATAGCGATTGACCGTAACAAAAGGAATATTACGTTTTTTAAGGTCGATTAAGTAGTCGTCAGAAACGGCCTCTGTATGTAAAATTAAGGCATCACAATTACGACTAAGAAGAAATTCAACACCCTCTTTTTCACTTTTTTCTTCACTGTGTCCAGCGGTAATGATCGCATGTTTACCAAATTCACGCAGGGCCAATTCTATATCACTCATCATTGAACTATAAAACGAACCATGTAATTCAGATACTAAGATACCCACACTGTTAGAGCGATTGGATGCGAGTGATTGAGCAATAGTATTAGGTCGGTAATCCAATGTTTTCATTGCAGCTAATACTTTGTTTTTGGTTTTTTCACTGACTAGCGAATTATTATTTATCACTCGAGAGACGGTTGCCAATGATACGCTGGCGAGTTCAGATACTTGATAGATTGTGGCCATAATTTAGCTAACTTTTCCAGTTATACAGCGGTCTTATAGACCATTAGATTATACTTTAGCTGCATTGTTTAAATCATTTTGAAGAGGGGTGACCCAGTCTTCAATGGAGCGATAATAGCGTATTATAAAAGTAACTACCAAAGAAGCTATACTAAGGTAGATTACAAATGAAAAAACCATGCCTTGTCTAACACTCAGGTTTTGATATTCAATTACTTGCTAGCCACAAAATGCCTATAAGTTATTTTTTCTTGGGGCAACAACATAAAAACTAAGCGATAGCTTGAGGTAAGCGATGAAGCCGAGAATTAAGTAAGTCGCGATAGGCTTTACCACTGGCTTTGAGCGTTCGTTTTGATGTGGCGTAATCGACATAAACAATGCCAAAGCGCTTCACGTATCCCTCAGCCCATTCAAAATTATCCATTAAGCTCCAAGCAAAATAACCTCGAATATCAACTCCTTGCTTGATGGCATTATCGACTGCTAATAAATGCGTTTGATAATAATCTAAGCGATGTTGATCGTTAACCTCATTATCAATAATTACGTCAGGCATAGCAGCGCCATTTTCAGTAATAAAAATAGGTGGTAAATTATAAGTCAGGTGTAAGTCGAGCAAAAGCTCAGTTAAGCCTTGTGGGTAAATTTCCCAGCCCATGTCGGTCAGTGGCAGTGGTTTATTTGCTACTTTCTGAAAGCCATTTTCTAGATCGGATTGGTAAATTTCTCGAGTGTAATAATTGACACCAATATAGTCGATGGGGCTTGCAATAATCGCCATATCACCGTCCACAATATCGGGCCGATGTGCATAGTCTAGACTATTTATTAAATCTGGATACTGGCCTTCAATAATTGGCCTGATGTACCATTGATTAAAATGCTGGTCAGCAAGTTTCGCTGCATTAACATCTTCTGGTTTGGCACTTAGACTATGGCAAGGACTAAAATTAAGAACGATACCATTCAATGAATTAGGGCTGTTTTTTGCTAATACTTGCATTGCCAAGCCATGAGCTAATAGTAAATGGTGTGCAGCTTTTTTGCCGTACTTAGCACTTTTAAGGCCTGGTGCATGAATACCTATTTCATATCCCAGATAAGCACTGCAAAAAGGTTCATTTAAGGTGGCGTATGAATAGACTTTATCACCCAAAGCCTTGCTGACTTTATCCGCATAATCTCTAAATAAAAATGCCGTCTGTCTGTTTAACCAACCGCCATTATCTTCAATATGTTGGGGAAGATCCCAATGATAAAGCGTCACAAAGGCTTTAATATTTTTACTGTGTAATTTAGTCAGTATTTTAAGATAAAAATCGATACCTTCTTGGACTAATTTACCTTCTTTGTCCATCACACGTGGCCATGAAATTGAAAAACGATAAGCATCGACTCCCAAGGATGCGATTAACTCAATATCTTGTTCCCATAAGTGGAAATGATCACAGGCAATAAGGCCATTTGACTGGTCTCTAATAGTGTTTGGTTTTTCGCAGAAGGTGTCCCAAATACTTTTGAGTCGGGTAGAAGCACCGCCCTCAATCTGAAATGCTGCCGTTGCTACCCCAAATGTAAAGTCACTCACCAAAAGTTTGGAATCGGCAGGCAATTGCAAAGTGGTTTGTTCTACTTGGTTTTCGCTAAGCATAGTTGTTCTCTTTGTTACACAATACTGTTAAAGGGTGGCTCCACAAAACTACATAGATAAAATGCTAGACTTTTTTCTTAGTTGCAATTATTGTAAGCGCTTACATAAATGTTATATTGATGTTAACGGTACGTCAATCAAAAATCTAGCAAGGTAGTTGGTAACTACAACTTTAATGATATTAATCAAAGGCCTAACTTATTATTAATAATAATTAAGCTTGAAAAACTTTGAATTGTTTAATCATTATTATTTAAGGCAGGAAGATGGCTCAAATTTCCTTAGCAGAAACTAATATTAATCATAGTCAGTTACCACCCAAACAGCGATCCGGTTTTACACTCATTTCACTGAGCTGGGTGTTTTTTATGTGGAGTTGGGTTAGCACCTTAAACGCTATTTTGATCTCATATTTAAAAGGGACTTTTGCGCCAAAGTATTACTATATAAACTTGACGCTATTTTGCTTCTTCGCTGCTTATTTTGATTCTTTCAGATCCATTAGCAATGTGGTCGATATTGTTAATGGGTTTATTTAATTCTATTATGCTTACTACTATCTTTAGCTTAAATTTGTTTGGTTTGGGTGGTGTTACCAGCCAATGCTCAGCTTTGCTGTTTTTAGCCATCGGGAGCGGTGCTATCGTGCCGGTGATACAAAGCTTGTTGGCTAGTCAAATCGGCCGACAATTATCTTTTGTCTTGCCCTTACTTTGTTTTATATATATCGCATATTTTGGGGTTTATGGTTCTACTCCTCGCTCTAATATTATTCAATCTAAACTATCAGGAGTATTACTCTAATGAAAATTTCACCCCTACACTGCGCTTTGTTGGCGTCGTTTGTGGCTTTAACTGCTTGCAATCAATCGACTGAAAACGAGGCGAAAATAACCAGTGGTCAATCAAGCTCAAAAGTCCCTGATTTCTGGCCGAAGTTAGATATCCAGATAAAGCCTAACGCAGCGGTAGAAGAGCAGGTTGCAAAATTACTCAGCGCGATGACGCTGGAGCAAAAAGTTGCGCAAACTATTCAACCTGAGATCCGTGATATTACGGTTGAAGACATGCGTCGTTATGGTTTTGGATCTTATTTAAACGGGGGAGGCGCATTTCCAAATAATGATAAACACGCTACACCACAGGATTGGATTGCCCACGCCCAAAGTATGTATCTCGCTTCCATTGACGATAGTCTAGATGGTTCCACAATCCCGACTATGTGGGGCACAGATGCAGTGCATGGGCATAACAATGTCATAGGCGCTACCTTATTTCCGCATAATATTGGTCTGGGCGCTGCGCATAATCCAAATTTAATAAAACAAGTCGCAAAAGCGACTGCACAAGAAGTAATGGCAACCGGTATCGATTGGATCTTTGCACCGACCGTGGCCACCGTGCAAGATGATCGTTGGGGACGCACTTATGAAAGTTACTCGGAAGATCCTGCGCTAATTAGAGAATATTCTCACGCCTTTGTTGAGGGCCTGCAGGGTGATCCTGTCAGTGGTTACTTCAAGGATGATAATGTCATCTCCACAGTCAAACACTTTGTCGGCGATGGCGGAACTGAAAACGGCGATGATCAAGGCAATAACCTTTCAACTGAACAGCAGTTATTTGAGCGTCATGCCCAAGGTTATGTAGGTGGTCTTAGTGCCGGTGCTCAGTCAGTAATGGCATCATTTAATAGTTGGCATGGTGAAAAGGTCCACGGCCATCACTATTTACTCACTGAAGTGTTGAAAGAACGGATGGGTTTTGATGGCTTTGTGGTGGGTGACTGGAACGGTCATGGGCAAGTGGCTGGATGTAGCAATGAAAGCTGTCCTCAAGCTATGAACGCAGGCTTAGATATTTATATGGTAGCTACGCCTGCTTGGAAGCCGCTGCTTGAAAATACCTTGGCACAAGTTAAGGCGGGGATTATTCCATTATCTCGTTTAGACGATGCAGTTAGTCGTATTTTGCGCGTAAAAGTAAGAGCTGGTTTGTTTACTAAACCAGCTCCCGCCGAGCGCACATACGCTAATACACCCAACGTTATCGGCAATCCTGCTCATCGTGCTATTGCGCGTCAAGCAGTGAGAGAATCCTTAGTATTGTTGAAAAACAACCAACAATTATTGCCACTTAATCCAACTCGTTCGTTTTTAATTGCCGGTGATGGTGCCGACAATATTGGTAAACAGTCAGGCGGTTGGACCATTACTTGGCAGGGGACAGGAAACAATAATGCTGACTTCCCTGGTGGACAATCTATTTATGCTGGCATAAAAGATCGTGTATTAGCCGCTGGCGGTAAAATTGTTTTGTCTGAGCAGGGCGAATATACGGAACGACCAGATGTAGCTATCGTGGTCTTTGGTGAAGAACCCTATGCGGAAGGAAACGGTGATATTGGTAATCTTGATTACCAACGTGGTGATAATAGTGATTTAGTACTATTAAAAAAATTGCAAGCGGAGGGTATCCCCGTTGTTAGTATTTTTTTAAGCGGGCGACCAATGTGGGTTAACCCAGAGTTAAATGCTTCAGATGCATTTGTTGCGGCATGGTTACCAGGTAGCGAAGGAGAAGGGGTTGCTGATGTCATTATGGCTGACGAAAGTGGGGCTGTGCGAAACGACTTTATGGGTCGCTTACCCTTCTCTTGGCCAATAAACCCCAATCAATCACTGTTAAATTTTTATGATGAAGATTACCAACCTCTATTTAAATTGGGTTATGGTTTGACTTACACCACAGCAACAGAATTAGCCAATGACCTAAATGAGATCGTAGCAGATGATTCTCAAGAAATGACTGAACGCGCTATATTTGACCGACGCGCTATTGCCCCGTGGTTTGTAGCAACAATTAGTGACGAGAAAGTCAAACAGATGAACAGCAATACTCTTATTACGCCCAGTTTGTCGATTAGAACTCAAGACAGAAGAGTACAAGAAGACTCTTTACAGATAAACTGGCTGGATGATAGCCAAGCTAAATTTATACTCCAGGGTACTTTCCCAAGAGACCTGCGTGCCCTGAGCGCCAGTAAACCGAGTTTGCAGTTTGATATTAAATTATTGTCTAGTTTGCCCTCGAATCTAACGGTTTCTATGGAATGCGCTGAGCAATGTAAAAAGAGCGTTTCTGTATTAGAGCAGTTCAGTGCCGAGACAACTGATTGGCAAACAATTAGTATTGATTGGCAATGTTTTGATGTTGATTTTGCTGCAATCAGTGCACCCTTTATTCTGCAGGCTAATCAAGGAGTAAAAGTTGCTATCTCTGATGTAAAAATTTCTACTCAAAGCAGTGAAAACGCTACGATTCAATGTAAGCAATAAGATTATTGCCAGCCCAAAAGGATGTTACTGGGCTGGCAATTAAATTCGCTCTGCACAATATGAAGAAAGAATTACTCCCCCCTCATGCAAATCATGGCACCACTCGATAAATCAACTTAACTTAACTTATTCCAATCCCAATAAATAACTACTCACTAAAATGCGTCCAGCGGTTTTAGGGCAGGGCGTCGCTATGCAGGAATGTTAATTTCCAGTCAAATAGCACAACACAGTTTTGAAGCTGCTGGGGAATTAACTTAGGACTTGTAACGGTTGTTATCGTTTTAACTTACATACTCTGCGTTTCTCGAATTCGAACTAGCTGGGCACCTTACATTGCCTCGTATGGGATGCCCCGCATGAGATGCGCCGCATGGGATGCCCCGCATGGGATGCCCCGCAATATGTACTTTTGAATTCTCGCTGGGTGTGCATTTACTGAATGGAACTGCTATTAATATTTAGCTCAAGGGTGCAGTTAAAGGCTGTGTAATGAAGTCTGGGGATTTAATGCCTGATGGCAATGCCCGATCACATACAAAAAGGCATTATCAGCCATGATTAACAGCGGCTAAAAAGCTGAATGTGGGTGAAATAGCCTGCAATCAGATTTTCGTGAAACAGTAATAACAATTGAGACGTCATCTTAATATAACAAACGGCCTAATGAGGCCGTTTGTTATCGCTGGAAATTGTGGCGATTCTTTTGTTCAAGTCGCTTGTCAGTTTCTCCATGATAATCCGATAAATTAAAAATCACCGCGTCTATCAATAAGGTCCTGTTTAATTTCTCGCGCTTTATCCTCAGTTAAATCGTAACTCCACATTACCCATATCGCTAATCCAGCGGTACTAACTGGAATAAGGATATCAGCTATTCGCAGATTGGTCATGGTTTCAACAGTTTGTGTCGCGAGGCCAGGATCAAAACCAACAAGCTTTAACACAACACCACCTAACACTAACGCCAGTGCCTGACCTAATTTAACCATTAGCCAATAAATAGCACCAAATGTGCCTTCTTTACGTGGCATACCATTTCTTAGTTCGTCTAAATCACATACATCGGCGGTCATACTAAGCATCAAGGTAAATAAACCCCCAATACCGAAAGACATCAAAGGTATTGGCATAAATATCATCCATGGATTTTCAGGGTTAAAGCCATACCACTTTAGGCAATAACCGAACATAGAGATAAAGGTAGAAATAATAAATGCATTGCGTTTTCCCCATTTGTTAGCCATCCAAGTGACAATGGGAATAACCAAAAATGCAGTAGCCATCGCACTTACTGTACCAAACCAAGCAGGCCAATTTCCTGTCGCACCGTAATCACCAGCGAACATGTGGAAAACAATAATGAAAAAGGCAAACGATGCGACGAGTTGGAAACCATTAAATATTAAAAATGTTGCTGCACATAACTTCACAAAGGATGAGTTTTTAAATGCTTCTTTTATCCCTCTAAACACACTGATTAAGTTGCTACCAAGGGTTTTAAACGATATTGTTTCAGTATTCTCTATATGTGAACTATCTATGCCCTTACAGAATAAACCCGGCACAACACCCAAAACAATACATACTCCCGCCACATACAAAGATAATTCCCGCACGCCTTCCGCTTGGTTTGCAAACATATCTGGGTCAGCAATGAGTACCCAAAACCATGGCACTATCATCCAAGCGATTTGGCCCATAAACTGAGCAAAACCCATTAACCTAGTGCGTTCGTTATAGTCGGAGGTGATTTCGTAGCCCAAGCCCACAAAAGGCGTGGCAAACATTGTATTACCGATAGTAAACGCCAGTGAGAATAGTAAGAAGTACCAGAAGTTGTACTCTTGCGATGCCTCAGGATTAAGTTGCCACAACAACGCAAAACAGACACCGCTTAAAATGGCGCCTATGACAATGTAGGGGCGCCTTCTTCCCCATCGAGACCGCGTATTATCAGTAATAAAACCCATAATTGGATCTGTAATAGCGTCGAAAAGTCTGGGTATACCAGCTAAAATTCCGGCTAATAAGGGGTCCATGCCAAAAGCAGTGATCAAGAAAAAGGCAAATATGCCAAGGGCTGCTGGTAATAGATTCAGTACAAGGGTGCCAGTACCATATGCACTCTTTTGATATATGGAAACCATATCTTTCTTTTTTGTTTCTTGATGTGACATAAATAATTAACTATCCTAAGCTCAATGTAAGCGCTACCATTGTAAACCAATTGTAAAGATAGTATTGGTCTTAAATTCAAGTGTCAAACTATCATTTGCAATATTCGCGAAGGTATCAAAGAGTCTTCTTCGTTTACTCATTTGGTTTGTTTAATTTAATATTAACTGGAGTTCCAATCGTTATGAGTCAAACAGATAAAGGCCGAGCATTTTGCTAAGACCGACTGAAACACAAATAATTAAGTTGTTATTAAAACAATAATTACGACAAATTTGAGTCTTATTAAAATAGATATTTGATGGTGTTAAATATTAAGTGAACACCAAGTACAAAAATATAAAGGTACGTTTAAATGAATACAACAAGTCTCGTCAAGCAAGCTGTTTTAGGTGAATTTGTCACTATAAACAACGAAAGATACTACGCAATTAAAAACGTTGATCAGATGGAAACGTTTTTTATTAGTTTAGTGTCGAATAGCGACCATTGGCTTTTTATTGCATCGAGTGGCGCACTCACTGCCGGTAGGAAGTCGTCTGATACTGCATTGTTTCCCTATGATTGTGTTGACAAAATTTACGATGATGCGCTAAACACTGGCAGCAAGACTATTTTGCGTATTAAGCAGCAAGACCGCTCAATATTGTGGGAACCGTTTAATCAAGAGCATAGCGATCGCTATAAACTCGAACGTAACCTGTATAAAAACACCTTGGGTAACAAGATTTTATTTGAAGAAATCAATCATACCCTAGGCTTAAGCTATCGTTACTCTTGGCATACCAGCGATACTTTTGGATTTGTGCGCACCAGCGAACTTATTAACAATTGCGACCATAGTGTCAGTCTTGATTTTATTGATGGTTTACAGAATCTTTTACCCGCAGGTACGCCTAAATTTGCTCAAACAGTGTCAAGTAATTTAGTTGACGCTTATAAGTGGAATGAAGTCGACAGTACCGATGGCTTGGCCCTCTTAACGCTGTATTCTGCTATCACCGATCGTGCAGAGCCTTGCGAGTCACTGCGGGCGACTACCTTGTTCTCACTTGGCTTAGATAAGCCAAGTATTGTCCTTAGTAACCGCCATTTGCATGCCTTTCGACAGGGTAAAGATATTCAAGCAGAGAATACCAGTCGAGGCATACGAGGCGCATATTTTGTGACTAACTCGCTTGTATTAGCGGCTAATGAGTCAAGCACATGGCAGCTGGTGGCCAATTTAGAACAAACTCAAAGTCAAATTATTGATTTGAAAAAGGCCTTGAGTTCACCAGCAGATATTACCAAGCACATCCAACAATCAATTGCTCAGGGGGACAATGAATTAGCTAGTATTCTTGCTAGAGCAGATGGCTTCCAATTAGTTAACGAAGAAGCAGTGGGTGTGCATCATTACGCCAATACCCTATTTAATGTGCTCAGAGGCGGTATTTTTAGCGACCAATACAACATTACTAAAACTGACTTTGTGCAGAATATAAAACATTTTAACGTTCAAGTTTATGCGCGTCATATTGAGTTTTTTAATGGGCTTGCACAAAACGTGTCGGTAACTGATTTGTTAAATCAAGTGGAAATGCTCAATGATCCCCAACTAGAAAGATTAACGACTGAATATTTGCCTATTTATTTCGGCCGCAGGCACGGGGATCCAAGTCGCCCGTGGAACCAGTTTCTGATCAAGTTAAAAGACGAGCAAAACAAACCCTTGTTAACCTATCAAGGTAACTGGCGCGACATTTTCCAAAATTGGGAAGCCTTAGCTTACAGTTATCCTGATTTTATTGAAGGGATGATCGCCAAGTTTGTCAATGCATCTACCGTAGAAGGTTATAATCCTTATCGTATTACTAAAGACGGTATTGATTGGGAAGTGGAGGAGCTAGATGACCCTTGGAGTTATATCGGTTACTGGGGTGATCATCAAATAATCTACTTACTTAAATTGTTGGAAATATCCAAACAGTTTCATCCACAAAAATTGGCGCAGTTGTTACATCGTCAAAGCTATTGTTATGCAAATGTTCCTTATAAAATTAAGGCTTTTGCTGATTTAATAAAAAACGCTAAAGATACCGTTAAATATGATGTCACTCTGGCACATAAGATTGAACAACGGGTAGAGCAACTTGGTGCAGATGGTAAACTTGTATTAGATGCAAATAATCATGTCTATCAGGTTAATTTACTGGAAAAATTGCTTGTTCCTTTATTGGGCAAATTAGGCAATTTAGTGGTAGACGGTGGTATTTGGTTAAACACCCAACGACCAGAGTGGAACGACGCCAATAATGCTCTTGTAGGCCAAGGATTATCGATGGTAACCCTGAACTACATGCGTCGTTACGTTTGTTTTATGCAAGAATTACTAAATGAAGAAAGTGGGGATGTGAGCTTATCTAGTGAAGTAGGAACTTGGTTAAGTGACAGTGTTGAAGCGTTAGAGGAACTGCTACCCCATTTAAATGGCCATGCTATATCACCTGAACTGCGTTATTCAAACCTGTGCGTATTAGGTGAAGCATCGAGCCGATACCGTTTAAAAGTTTATCAACAAGAAGGGTTTAGCAGCCCATCACCTTATTCAATTGTTAGCGTCAAGCGCTTACTCGAACATGCTTTGCTGGCTATTGAACATACAATTTCAACTAATAAGCGTAAAGATGGCATGTACCACGCCTACAATTTACTCGATTTCAAAGGCGAGGCCGCTCATATTAATTATTTGAGCCCGATGTTGGAAGGTCAGGTAGCCGCATTATCGTCTGGCGCATTAGATGCCAATGAAGCAAGCCAAGTGGTAGATGCCTTGTTCGCGAGTGACGTATATCGCCCCGATCAAAAAACATTTATGTTATATCCTGACCGGGTACAAACGCCGTTTCTGCAAAAAAACTGTGTTGCTTTAGTCAAAGCTGAAGCAATTTCAAGTTTACAGCAAATGATTAAGCAAGATGATAAACGACTGATCATTAAAGATGCCAACAACAATATTCGTTTCCATGCAGATATTGGTAACGAGGGGCATTTGTTGCAAAAAATGAAAGCGCTCGCACCCGTTTATCCAAATTTAGCCCAAGAATATGACGCCATTTTAGCTCTTTATGAGCAAACCTTTAACCATCAGGCTTTTACTGGTCGCTCAGGTGGCATGTTTGGTTTTGAGGGTTTAGGCAGTATTTACTGGCATATGGTGTCAAAACTATTGTTAGCCGTTGCTGAAAACGTCGTCACCGCTGCTAACACTGGGGCAGACAAAGCTCAGTTAAACAGTTTGGTCAACCTTTACTATCGCATCCGAGAGGGTATCGGTTTCAATAAAACGCCTGCTGAATACGGCGCTTTCCCAACTGACCCTTATTCACATACTCCTAAACATGCAGGTGCACAACAACCTGGAATGACAGGACAAGTTAAAGAAGAGTTGATTACTCGCTTCCACGAATTAGGCGTTCACATTATCGAAGGTCGAGTTGTATTCAATTTCCTATTATTGAGAAAGCAAGAGTTTCTTAGTCAGGCTATTGAGTTTCGTTATCTGGATACCAGCAATAAGTGGCAAATATTAGCGCTTAAAGAAAATGAACTTGCATTCACTTGGTGTCAGGTACCTATTGTTTACAGAATCAACAGCCAAATCAATAAACGCACTACAATCGTTTATAACGATGAGTCAACGTACACGGTTGATAGCCTAGAAATAGCCAGTGATAAAGCCCAAGCTTTGTACAAACGCACAGGCGCAATTAAGCACATCATTGTTGAGTTTGATGCGTCATTACTGTTTGATGATTAACGATTAATTAATGGTGAATTGTACTCGTCCATTTGCCTGTGGTTAGGCGATGGGCTGTCTGCACCATAAATTTCACTTTTGAGAGAGATACATGTCTAATCTTTATAAAAAAACACTATCGCTGAGCGGACTGGATGCTACTACCCGTTCAATTGACGAACTAAAAAAGCTTGTGGGCGAATTACTGACCAATAAAATTCATGGTCTTTCATTTAGTCCCTATATAGAAGGTCAACGACCCGGTCCCGAGACTATTATCAGTGCTGAACAGATAAGAGAGCGTTTAGCGCCTATTCAGTCATCGGTAAATTGGATCCGCAGCTTTTCATGCACCCAGGGCAATCAGCATACGCCAATAATAGCCAAGGAGTTAGGCCTTAAGACCATGGTGGGCGTGTGGTTAGACGAAGATCTAGAAAATAATGAAAAGGAATTACAAGCAGGTATTAAATTGGCCCAAGCTGGTCATGTTGATATTTTGGCCGTAGGTAACGAGGTGATGCTGCGTAAAGAATTAACGGAAGAACAGCTGGTTGATTATTTAGAGCGTGCTAAGGCCGCTGCGCCAAATGTGCAGGTAGGCTATGTCGACGCTTATTTTAAATTTGTCGATCACCCAGCAGTAACCGCAGCTTGCGACGTTATTTTGGCCAACTGTTATCCGTTTTGGGAAAGTTGTCCTGCGGAGCATGCACTTTTATACATGAAAGAAATGTATCGTATTGCTACGAAAGCGGCGAACGGTAAACCGGTTATTGTCAGTGAAACAGGCTGGCCAAATGTAGGCTCTCCTGAAGGAGGGGCCATTCCATCCTACGAAAATGCCATTCGTTATTTCATTAATACCTACAAGTGGGCGGAAGAAGATGGCATTGATATCATTTATTTTTCATCGTTTGATGAAACTTGGAAAATCTCCGAAGAGGGCGATGTAGGCGCGTATTGGGGCTTATGGAACAAAGATGGAGTACCCAAATATGTCTAGTTTTTCCCGCGAAAAAATAATTCAAGGTAATAAGTTAGTCATACCGCCGGGTAAGGCAATTTGTTATTCTGGATATCGAGAAGGCCAGAGTCCGCAGACGGACGATTTTCCGAGTTACCAAGATATTCTGGAAGATTTACAAATATTGGCTCCCCATTGGCAGTATTTGCGCCTGTACGATTGCAGTCAGCATGCACTTACTGTTTTGCAAGTTATCAAAGATAAAAACCTAGACTTCAAACTAATGCTAGGGGTTGATTTAGGCGCGGAAGTCAGTAATCCCGATTGTCCTTGGGGAGCAGATTATCCAGAACAGCAATTACTTGAAAATAGACACGCTAACGAAATCGAAATAGCCCGTTTAATTGAGCTTTGTAACGAATATCCCGAGATTGTATTTTCAGCCTCGATTGGCAACGAAGCGAGTGTCGATTGGAATGATCATATGGTAACAGTCGATAGTCTTGTCGCCTACGCTACGCAAGTAAAAGCCAATATTGCTCAACCGGTCACCTTTTGTGAAAACTACGTACCGTGGCTCGACAAACTTAAGCCTCTGGTTGAGGTAGTGGATTTTATTTCTATGCATACCTATCCGGTTTGGGAGTATCACACCTTAGATTCAGCATTAGCTTATACTCAGTCAAACTATTATTCGGTTGCCGAAGTTAATCCTGATATACCTATCGTAATAACGGAAGCGGGGTGGGCAACAGAGTCCAATGGTCGAGGTATTGAACCGTGGAACGCGACTATCCAATTACAAGGTCAATATTGTAAACAGCTCGATCAGTGGACCAAGGAAGCGAACATATTGACATTTATGTTTGAAGCTTTTGACGAACCCTGGAAAGGCTCGGATGATCCATCAGAGCCAGAAAAACATTGGGGTTTTTACTACCTCGATAGGACCCCAAAATTAGTCGTTAATGAGATTTTTCCAGAATCCTAGCTAAGAAATATCGCTATTTCCTACTCACAATATACGAATATTGCTCACTCAAACTAACGAGCGTATTGCTTAGATACGCTCTCGTATATCTCGACCTGATTTGCTCCTATCGTTTAAATTGAGTCACTGATTATTTTAGAGAACCTTACTATGACCACCACTCATCAACATTCCTCTTCATCACAGCAAGCCTTGCTTAAGGCTGATGCATTGCTGCAAAAGATGAGCTTGGCCGAAAAACTGGGGCAGCTTAATCAAGTTTCTGGCCAATATGGCGGTATATCATTAGATTTAAGACAAGCTATCCAAAGTGGCAAGGTGAGTTCTATTATCAACGAAGTCGACACGCCAACTATAAATGAGTTGCAACGTATTGCGGTGGAAGAATCAAGATTGGGTATTCCATTGTTGATTGGACGGGACGTGATACACGGCTTTACTACTGTGTTTCCTATCCCATTAGGTCAGGCGGCCACATGGTGTGAACAAACAGTAGAGGCGGGGGCAAGAATTGCCGCAATTGAAGCTGCAAGCAGAGGGGTGAATTGGACATTCGCACCGATGATAGACATCACGCGTGACCCAAGGTGGGGCAGAATTGCAGAAAGTTTAGGGGAAGATCCATACTTATGCTCGCGTTTGGGCGGCGCAATGATTAAGGGTTTTCAAACAGAATCACTTAATGAACGCACAGCAATAGCGGCCTGTGCTAAACATTTTGCTGGTTATGGTTATTGCGAAAGTGGCCGAGATTACAGTTTTGCCAATATCAGTGAAAATGAGTTACGCAATACGGTTTTGCCGCCTTTTAAGATGGCTGCCGATTTGGGCGTTGCGACTTTTATGCCCTCTTTTAGTGACTTAAATGGCGTGCCAGCAAGTGGTAATCATTGGCTAATGCAACAAGTACTCAGGGACGAATGGCAATACCAGGGGTTTGTGGTCAGTGATTGGGGCTCCATCCGTGATCTTACAGTTCATGGTTTATCAGAAGATGATAAACATGCAGCCTTATTGGCAGTTAATGCAGGCATAGACATGGAAATGGTAAGTGACTGCTATGCTAAACATTTACCTGAACTTCTGAGTGAAAATAAATTAGACGAACATAAAGTTGAGCAAATGGTGAGGCGTATATTACAACTGAAATATGCACTAGGGCTGTTTGAAAATGCCCAGACTAACAGTGAAGAGTTTGTTGCTTTGGCTAACCATGAGCATTTACTCGTCGCCAAAGATGCCGCCACAAAGAGTTGTGTACTGCTCAAAAACGCTGACAACATACTGCCACTAGATAGCAGCCAATTCTCTAGTATTGCGGTTATCGGACCTTTAGCAGACGACAAATACGAGCAGTTAGGGACCTGGATATTTGATGGTGATGAGCAGCACAGCATAACGTGTTTGAGTGCAATTAAGGCGCTGGCAGGAACAGACACTAAAATCACTTTTGAGAAAGGCCTAGACACAACACGCAGTCAATCTGAGGAACATTTTTCAAAGGCAATCAGTGCGGCCCAAGATAGCGATATTGCCATTATGGTGATGGGTGAGGAGTCTATTCTTTCGGGCGAAGCCCATTCACGCACAAATATCGACTTACCAGGGGCACAAGTACAACTCATTGAGCAGGTTGTGGCTACAGGGACGCCGGTCATTTTGGTGATCATGGCCGGGCGGCCTTTGACCATTACTAACGTTAACGACAAAGTGAGTGCCTTGTTGTATGCGTGGCATCCTGGCAGTATGGGGGGAGAAGCTGTAGCTGATTTATTATTTGGTAGGGCAGTTCCCTCGGGGAAACTGCCAGTAACATTTCCTCGAGTCGTTGGACAAGTGCCTATTTATTATTCTCAAAAATCTTCTGGTCGACCCGCTACCAATGAAACCTTTGTGCATCAAGACAATATTCCAGTTAGGGCGACACAAACGTCTTTAGGCATGACAGCCAATCATTTAGATGTGCACTTTAGTCCGCTTTATCCTTTTGGCTTTGGTTTAAGCTATGCAAAATTTGATTACAGTGAAATTCGACTCAGTGAACAAAGACTTACTATGGAGAGTTCAATAACAGCGTCTGTCACAATTAGCAACCGAAGTGCGGTTGATAGCCAAGAGATAGTGCAGTTATATATTCGTGATTTAGTGGCAAGCACTACCCGCCCAATTAAAGAATTAAAAGGCTTTAAACGTCTGCCAATTAAAGCGTATAGCAGTATTGATGTTGACTTCGAAATCAACGCTGAGTTACTTGGATTTTATGGGCCCAATAATACCTTTATTACCGAGCCTGGTCGGTTTAATGTTTGGATAGCGCCTCATTCAGACACGACAAACTATCAAGTATTTGAATTAGTCAGTGAAGCTCTCAATATTTGAGCTGATTGCTATGCTGCTTTCATCTCACATAAGGGAACTAATA
>TARA_R110002167_G_scaffold110673_7_pt1 | contig 16503 bp, 29 predicted proteins | sample TARA_R110002167 | Tara Oceans TARA_R110002167 (sample SAMEA4398238) | marine metagenome | biome: Polar Biome; feature: [MES] marine water layer (ENVO:01000295) within the mesopelagic zone...; material: water (ENVO:00002006), including particulate matter (ENVO:01000060) such... | reverse complement strand
AAATACAAGGGTAAAAGCATTCACGAAGTGCTGGATCTGACGGTCGAAGATGCCCGTCAATTCTTTGACGCTGTCCCCATGCTGGCGCGCCGACTACAAACCCTGGTGGACGTCGGCCTCTCATACATCCGCCTGGGTCAGAGCGCAACCACACTCTCAGGCGGCGAGGCGCAGCGGGTCAAACTGTCTAAGGAGCTATCCAAACGCGATACGGGCAATACCCTTTACATCCTTGATGAACCGACAACGGGGCTCCATTTCTACGACATCCAGCAACTGCTAAACGTTCTGCACAGACTCCGCGACCACGGCAACACTATTGTCGTTATCGAGCATAATTTGGACGTGATAAAAACAGCCGACTGGATTGTCGACCTAGGCCCAGAAGGCGGCATCAATGGCGGCCAGATCATCGCTACAGGCACACCCGAACAGGTAGCCGAGATGCCACAATCGCACACAGGGCGATTCCTTAAATCACTGCTACAAAAATAGCAGCTGCTATTTTTTTAACAAAAAAAAGCCCGGTTATACCGGGCTTTTTTAGCTTAGTAGCTGAGCTTAGTCTTCAGACGTATCTTCGACTGCATCACCCACTGCCGCACGGTCAACCAATTCAACATAAGCCATAGGCGCATTGTCACCAGAGCGGAAACCGCACTTGAGAATACGAATGTAGCCACCAGGGCGGTTCGCGTAGCGAGGTCCTAGCTCATTGAATAACTTACCCACAGTCACATCACAGCGAGTGCGGGAAAAAGCCAGACGACGGTTTGCTACTGAGTCCTGCTTAGCCAATGTGATCAAAGGCTCAGCAACACGACGTAGCTCTTTAGCTTTGGGCAGAGTCGTCTTAATCAGCTCGTGCTCAAACAGGCTTACCGCCATGTTCTTGAACATCGCTTTACGATGCGAGCTATTGCGATTTAGTTGACGCCCACTTTTACGATGGCGCATGTTTAATTCCTTACAAAACTAGACGTTGTTCAGTCAATAGCGTCTTAAGAAGCGATCTTGTCATCGTTTCTCAGGCTCGCAGGCGGCCAATTTTCCAGACGCATGCCAAGAGACAGACCCTTAGAGGCTAGAACATCCTTGATTTCAGTCAGGGACTTCTTACCCAAATTGGGAGTCTTAAGTAGCTCTACTTCGGTACGTTGGATCAAATCACCAATGTAGTAGAGGTTCTCAGCTTTCAGACAGTTCGCAGAACGAACCGTCAGTTCCAGATCATCAACAGGACGCAGCAGAATCGGATCGATCTCAGGCTCGGGTTCAGCCTCGTCAACACCAGACTCACCTTCCAGATCAACGAAGGCAACCAGCTGCTGCTGCAGAATAGTTGCAGCGCGACGGATCGCTTCTTCTGGATCGATGGCACCAGTCGTTTCGAGATCAATAACCAGCTTATCCAGGTCGGTACGCTGCTCTACCCGAGCGCTCTCGACCACATAGGATACGCGACGTACCGGGCTGTAGGTAGCATCCAGAAGCAGACGACCGATAGGACGGCTCTCTTCATCGGAGCTATCACGTCCATCGGCAGGTACGTAACCACGACCACGAGTGACCCTTAGCTGCATAGACAGCTTGGCCTTATCGCTCAGATGGGCGATAACATGATCAGGGTTAGCCAGTTCAATATCTTGATTCAACTGGATATCTGCCGCGGTAACAACACCGGGGCCCTGCTTGGTCAGTGTCAGCAGCGCTTCTTCACCATTATGCATGGCTACAGAAACGCCCTTGAGGTTCAGCAGGATCTCAATGACATCCTCCTGTACACCCTCAATAGAGCTGTACTCGTGCTGTACGCCATCAATCTCTACATCAGAGATCGCGCAACCGGGCATGGAGGACAGAAGAATCCGTCGCAGCGCATTACCCAGCGTGTGGCCGAAACCACGCTCTAGCGGCTCGAGAGAGACCCGAGCACGAGTGCTCGAAATCTCTTCTACTTCGATCCGGCTAGGGCTAAGAAATTCGTTTACAGAAGCCTGCATTATTTCCACCTAGCAATGATTACTTGGAGTACAGTTCAACGATCAGATGCTCGTTGATCTCGGCGGATAGTTCGCTACGCTCAGGAGCAGCCTTAAAGGTGCCTTCCATTTTAGCGTTGTCAACGTCAACCCACTCGATCAGGGTACGCTGTGAAGCCAGATCCAATGCGTTTTTGATCCGCAGCTGGGTCTTAGCCTTTTCACGCACAGAGACGATATCGCCGGCAACTATTTGGTAAGAAGGTACGTTGACCGTCTTGCCATTGACCAGAATCGACTTGTGAGAAACGATCTGACGAGATTCAGCACGAGTTGCACCGAAGCCCATCCGATAAACCACGTTATCCAACCGACCTTCAAGAAGCTTCAGCAGGTTCTCACCGGTTGCTCCTTTAAGACGAGCAGCTTCTTTGTAGTAGCTGCGGAACTGACGCTCAAGAATGCCGTAAATACGACGAACTTTTTGCTTTTCACGTAGCTGCAGACCGTAGTCAGAAAGACGACTACGACGCGCGCCGTGTACTCCCGGAGGAGTCTCTGTCTTGCACTTTGAATCTAGTGCACGAACGCCGCTCTTAAGGAACAGGTCCGTACCTTCGCGGCGAGACAGCTTACATGTTGGTCCAATATATCGAGCCATTTTACCGTCTCCTGATTAAACGCGACGCTTCTTCGGCGGACGACATCCATTATGCGGGATAGGCGTCACGTCGGTGATGTTAGTGATTTTGTAACCTACATTGTTCAATGCACGAACTGCAGATTCACGACCCGGTCCCGGGCCTTTCACGAACACGTCGAGATTCTTCAGACCATACTCCTGAGCCGCCTGACCCGCACGCTCAGCTGCAACCTGTGCAGCGAAAGGTGTGGACTTACGCGAACCACGGAAACCGGAACCACCTGCAGTAGCCCAGCTCAGAGTATTACCTTGACGATCGGTAATGGTCACGATGGTATTGTTAAAAGAAGCATGGATGTGAGCGAGCCCATCAACCACCTGCTTTTTGATTTTCTTGCGCGGTGCGCGCGAACCTGGCTTAGCCATATTGGTTTATTCCTATCGCTAGCACTACTTACGGATCGGCTTACGTGGTCCCTTACGGGTACGCGCATTGGTCTTAGTGCGCTGGCCACGAACCGGGAGACTACGACGGTGGCGAATACCACGGTAACAGCCAAGATCCATAAGACGCTTGATATTCATGTTCACCTGACGACGTAGATCACCTTCAACACTTAGTTTGGTGATTTCGCCACGCAGGCCATCCAGTTGTTCTTCAGACAGGTCTCCGATTTTTACATCGGTCGCCAAGCCCACCGCATCGCACAATGACTTTGCAGTAGTACGGCCGATCCCATAGATATAAGTCAGGGAGATCACCGCATGCTTATTGTCTGGAATATTGACGCCAGCTATACGGGCCATTCAATTTACTCCGTGTTCGGCTGTGAAATTTGTTGGTTCACAGCGCGCTACGTTAACCATTCAACGAAAGGCGCAAGAGTATAGTGATTGATCGTTTATTTATCAACCACTGTCTTGGACCTTCGCACGAAAGCAGTAATAGGGTATTAACCCTGACGCTGCTTATGGCGCGGTTCAGTTTTGCAGATGACGCGAACGGCTCCGTTACGACGTACAATCTTGCAGTTACGGCAGATCTTTTTTACAGATGCACGTACTTTCATGATCTACTCCAAATAGGTCCGAAGACTCGTTATCGAACGAGCCCACCACCACCTTTGAGATTGGATTTTTTCATCAGCGAATCATACTGGTGAGACATCAGATGCGACTGCACTTGAGCCATGAAATCCATGACTACAACCACAACGATCAGTAACGATGTACCACCGAAGTAAAACGGCACGTTCCAGGCAACGACCAGAAACTGAGGCATCAGCGACACACCGGTGATATACAAAGCACCAAAGAGTGTCAGACGCGAAAGCACCTGATCGATGTAACGGGCCGATTGATCGCCGGGACGAATACCGGGAATGAAGGCGCCGGACTTCTTCAGGTTATCGGCTACATCCTTAGGATTGAAAACAATCGCGGTGTAGAAGTAACAGAAGAAAATCACAGCAGCGGCAAAAAGCAGTATGTATAGCGGCTGACCAGGGGCCAGCGCTAACGACACATCCTGCAACCAATCCATACCTTCACTCTGGCCAAACCACTGCCCGATCGACGCCGGGAACAGCAGAATACTGGAAGCAAAAATAGGCGGAATAACCCCGGCCATATTTACTTTCAGCGGCAGATGGCTGGTTTGGGCGGCAAACACTTTCCGACCCTGCTGACGCTTGGCGTAATTGATGGTGATGCGACGTTGGCCGCGCTCCATAAAGACAACAAACGCCACTGTTGCAACGGCTACAATAGCAATTGTTAACAGCACCAGGATGTTTAGATCCCCTTGACGTGAAGCCTCGAAGGACTGACCGATAGCACCGGGCAGACCTGCGACGATTCCAGCAAAGATCAACAGTGAAATACCGTTACCTATACCTCTCTCGGTAATTTGCTCACCGAGCCACATCAGAAACACAGCACCAGAAACGAGAGTAACGACAGCGACGAAATAGAAGCTTAGGTCTGCGCTAAAGGCAATGCCCTGCCCCGCGAGACCTACCGCCATACCTAACGACTGAACGGTTGCCAAAATGACAGTACCGTAGCGGGTGTATTGGCTAATCTTCCGTCGACCTGCCTCACCCTCTTTCTTAAGCTGTGCTAGCTGAGGACTGACTACGGTCAGCAGTTGCATGATGATCGAGGCGGATATGTAAGGCATGATGCCTAACGCCAAGATACTCATACGTTCCAACGCACCACCCGAGAACATGTTAAACAGACTCAGGATAGTGCCTTGGTTTTGTTCAAACATGGCAGCAAGGCGATCAGGGTTAATTCCCGGTACAGGAATGTGTGCCCCAATGCGGTAAACCACAATGGCTAGCAAGACGAACAACAGACGCGCTTTTAGCTCGCCGAGGCCGCTTTGAGCTCCGGAGGGGGACTTACTACCTTGCTTAGCCATCTATTCCTCGACCTTTCCGCCGGCGGCTTCGATCGCTGCACGGGCACCTTTGGTGACCTTCAGCCCTTTGACCGTAACGGCCTTAGAGATCTTGCCTGACAGGATAACTTTCGCTACCTTGATTTTGTGACCAATAATGTTAGCCGCTTCAAGGGCTACCAGATCGATCACATCAGCGCTTACCAGTGCCAATTCACTTAAGCGAATCTCGGCATTGTACTGCGCCTTACGAGAGGTAAAGCCAAACTTAGGCAGACGACGCTGCAATGGCATCTGACCGCCTTCGAAACCAGGCTTAACAGACCCGCCAGAACGAGACTTCTGTCCTTTGTGACCGCGACCCGCGGTCTTACCCAAACCACTACCGATACCCCGGCCTACGCGTTTCGGCGCATGCTTGGAACCAGGAGCTGGGCTCAGTGTATTCAGACGCATGATATGCCTCTCCACTATTCGCCTTCGACGTTAATGAGATAGTTAACTTTGTTAACCATGCCACGAACGGAAGGAGTGTCTTCAACTTCGACTACGTGCCCGATACGGCGTAGACCCAAACCTTGCAAGCACAGCTTGTGCTTAGGCAGGATACCGATAGAGCTGCGAGTCTGCGTCACTTTGATTGTCTTAGTCATCGCAGATTACCCCAGAATCTCTTCTACAGTTTTGCCGCGCTTAGCTGCAATCGCATCAGGCGAACTCATCGCCTTCAGACCATTGACTGTTGCGCGAACAACGTTAACGGGGTTGGTTGATCCGTAGGTCTTAGCCAGTACGTTATGCACCCCAGCCAATTCCAGAACCGCACGCATAGCACCACCCGCGATAACACCCGTACCTTCAGAAGCAGGCTGCATGTAGATCTTAGACGCGCCATGACGCGCCTTGATAGCATACTGCAGCGTGCCGCCGTTCAGATCAACACTGATCATATTACGACGTGCTTGCTCCATCGCTTTCTGGATCGCAACAGGCACTTCCCGCGCCTTACCACGGCCGAAACCAACCTTGCCATTGCCGTCTCCGACAACTGTCAACGCGGTAAAGCCGAATACACGACCACCCTTAACCACTTTGGCGACGCGATTGACCTGAACTAGCTTTTCCTGCAGGTCGCCATCTTTCTGTTCGTGATTTGCCATAACCTAACCTTTAGAATTCCAGGCCGCCTTCACGCGCTGCTTCTGCCAACGCCTTGACCCGGCCGTGGTATTTAAAACCGGCACGATCAAAAGCAACCTTGGTAACACCTGCGGTCTTCGCACGCTCGGCAATCAGCGCGCCCACCTTCGTGGCGGCCTCGATATTACCGGTAGCGCCTTCACGCAATTCTTTTTCTACCGTTGAAGCACTCGCAAGCACTTTGCCACCACAGCCAGAAATAATCTGGGCATAAACGTGGCGGGGGGTACGGTAGACACATAGACGTGTCGCATCCATCTCACGCATTTTAGAGCGAGAGCGGCGGGCACGACGTAAACGAGATTCATTCTTTACGCTCATGATCCTGCCCTACTATTTCTTCTTAGCTTCTTTACGACGCACATGCTCGTCAGCATAACGCACACCCTTGCCCTTATAAGGCTCTGGCGGACGGAACGCGCGAATTTCAGCGGCGGCTTGGCCCAGCTTCTGCTTGTCTGCAGCTTTCAGAACGAGAGAGGTCTGAGAGGGCATTTCAGCAGAAACACCTTCGGGAAGCTGGTAGTCAACAGGGTGCGAAAAGCCCAAAGTCAGGTTTACAACCGTCCCCTTGACCGTTCCACGATAACCAACACCAACCAACTCAAGTTTCTTTTCAAAACCCTGGCTCACACCAACAACCATGTTGTTAGCCAGTGAACGCATAGTGCCAGACAGTGCTTTAGACTGCTTGGAACCATCACGCGCACCAAACTGCAGAGCACCTTCTTCAGAAACAACAGTCACATTCGGGTGGATATCCAACCCCAGAGTGCCGTTACTGCCTTTAACGCTCAGTGACTGACCGTTAAGCTTGATCTCTACACCAGCAGGTATAACTACAGGCGCTTTAGCGATACGTGACATGTCAACCTCCTAGAATACGGTGCAGATGACTTCACCACCGACGTTTGCAGCACGGGCTGCACGATCGGTCATGACACCTTTAGAGGTTGAAATAATGGCAATACCCAGACCATCACGTACTTTAGGCAGCTCGTTAGCAGCCTTGTAAATACGTAAAGAGGGGCGACTGACGCGATCGATTGTCTCGATTACGGGCTTGCCTTCGAAATACTTAAGGTCGACGTTCAGAGTAGGCTTGATATCGCCTTCTACACTGAAACCCGTGATGTAACCTTCATCTAACAGAACTTGGGCAACCGCCTTTTTCTGCGTCGATGCAGGCATTGACACGGTGACTTTCTCAGCCATCAAACCGTTGCGAATACGCGTTAGCATATCCGCAAGTGTGTCTTGCATGCTCATTTAATGAGTCCTCACTATTGTGCAGCCATGCGGTTCCAGGAATTGGAACCGACGCTTACCAACTAGCTTTCTTCAAGCCGGGTACATCACCGCGCATAGCGGCTTCACGAAGCTTAATTCGGGACAAACCGAATTTACGATAAACGCCGTGCGGGCGACCAGTAATCTGGCAGCGACGACGTTGACGACTGGGGCTAGCATCACGCGGCAGCGCCTGGAGACCTGCCTGCGCTTCCCAACGCTCATCATCAGATGAGGCTGTAGAGCTGATAACTGCCTTTAGCTGAGCACGCTTTACTGCGTACTTAGCGACTGTCTTAGCGCGTTTTGCTTCACGCGCCTTCATTGATTCCTTAGCCATTGCAATCCACCGTTATTTTTTAAAGGGGAAGCCCAGAGCGGTCATCACAGCCCGACCTTCATCGTTGTTGCGTGCAGTGGTAGTAATGGTGATATCCATACCGCGCAGCTTATCAACTTTGTCGTAATCGATTTCTGGAAAAATGATCTGCTCTTTAACACCCATGCTGTAGTTACCACGACCGTCGAATGATTTAGGGCTCAAACCACGGAAGTCACGGATACGGGGGATAGCAATATCAACCAAACGATCGAAGAATTCCCACATGCGCGCACCGCGCAGGGTCACCTTACAACCGACAGGCCAACCTTCACGCACTTTAAAGCCTGCTACAGACTTACGTGCCAAGGTCACAACAGCTTTCTGACCGGCAATCGCTTCCATATCAGCAACCGCATTGTCGATCATTTTCTTGTCCCCGATACCTTCGCCAACACCCATGTTCAGAGTGATTTTGGTGATACGAGGAACTTGCATCGCATTCAGGCCCAGCTCTTGCTGAACTTGAGCGGCAACTTTGTCTTTGTATAGTGCTTTTAATCTTGACATGGTACCTGCTCCCCTATTATCCGCCGACAACTTCGCCGTTGGATTTAAAATAACGAACCTTGGTACCGTCTTCCAAGATCTTGAAGCCTACACGGTCACCCTTACCTGTCGCTGCATTGAACACAGCTACATTAGAAGCCGCAATCGGCGCTTCCTTTTCAACGATACCACCAGACTGGCCAGCCATCGGATTGGGCTTGGTGTGCTTCTTCACCATATTGATACCGGAAACAATATAACGGTCATCGCCAGTGATTTTCATCACTTTACCGCGCTTTCCCTTATCTCTTCCGGCAATGACGATGACATCATCATCACGTCTAATTTTGCGCATTGCTTTTACCTTTCCTTTCCTACTACCTTCTCATGCTCAAAACGCCGAGACCCGATTCACATCAGGCCTCAGCGTTTCACATAAACACAAGCTACTCGGAGCTTGGTTTTTATAGCACTTCAGGCGCCAGGGAAACGATTTTCATGAACTTCTCATTACGAAGCTCACGCGTAACTGGCCCAAAGATACGAGTACCAATCGGCTGCTCGCTTGCATCGTTCAGCAGCACAGCAGAATTGACATCGAAGCGGATGATTGAACCGTCAGGACGACGAACGCCCTTCTTGGTACGCACAACCACTGCCTTCAGTACCTGGCCTTTCTTAACCTTACCGCGAGGAATTGCTTCTTTAACGGTAATTTTAATAATATCGCCAATGCGAGCATAACGACGATGTGAACCGCCGAGCACTTTAATGCATTGAACGCGCTTGGCACCGCTGTTATCAGCGACATCAAGGATTGATTCCGTTTGAATCATCGTCTTACTCCATAACACACGACCCAGGCCACCCTAAATAGGGAAACCCAGGTTCAGAGCGAAGGCGCGTATACTACACCTTTACTGCGCGTTCTTCAATTGTTACTAGAGCCCAAGTTTTAGACTTAGAATATGGACGGGATTCCTTGACAACAACCAAGTCCCCCATTCCACATTCATTGTTCTCATCATGAGCATGTAGCTTGGTAGAGCGCTTTACGTACTTACCGTAAATAGGATGTTTCTCCTTGCGCTCAATCAGTACCGTGATGGTCTTATCCATCTTGTCACTAACAACACGGCCGGTTGCAGTGCGGATTGATTTCTCTGCCATGCTTAGTTACCTGCCTTCTCGTTCAGCACTGTTTTGATCCGAGCAATGTCACGACGCACACCACCCATTAGATGGGACTGCGCCAGCTGACCAGAACTCTTCTGCATCCGCAGATTGAACTGTTCCTTAAGCAGACCCAGCAGCTCTTGATTTAGCTCATCTACGGACTTTTCACGTAATTCAACAGCGTTCATTACATTACCGTCCGCTTAACAATGGTTGTTGCCAAAGGTAGCTTGGCTGCAGCCAGAGCAAAGGCTTCTGCAGCCAAAGACTCAGGAACGCCCTCCATCTCAAACAAAACCCTGCCAGGTTGAATCTGAGCTACCCAGTATTCGACATTACCCTTACCCTTACCCTGACGTACTTCCAGAGGCTTGCCGGTAATTGGCTTGTCGGGGAAAACACGAATCCAGATCTTACCGCCACGCTTGACGTGACGAGTCATGGCACGACGTGCCGCCTCAATCTGCCGAGCAGTGATGCGGCCACGGCCAATAGCCTTGAGTCCGAATTCGCCAAAGCTTACTTTGCTTCCGCGTTCTGCTAGGCCGCGGTTACGGCCTTTCATCATCTTGCGGTATTTTGTACGCTTAGGTTGTAGCATTGACGTACCCTCTACTTAGAAGCTTTTTTCTTTGCAGCGGCATCTTTCTGAGCACGAACCTGCTCGATACCACCCAAAACCTCACCCTTGAAGATCCACACCTTGACACCAATGATGCCGTAGGTTGTGTGAGCCTCGTAAGTGCCGTAATCGATATCGGCACGTAGGGTGTGCAGAGGTACACGGCCTTCACGATACCACTCGGAACGAGCGATCTCGGCGCCGCCTAGACGACCACCAACCTGAACCTTGATACCTTTTGCGCCAAGGCGCATCGCATTCTGTACCGCGCGCTTCATGGCACGACGGAACATCACACGACGTTCAAGCTGACTCGCAACACCCTGAGCAACCAACAAGGCATCCAGCTCTGGCTTGCGAATCTCTTCGATGTTGATCTGAACCGGCACGCCCATCATGTTAGTGATCGCGGTGCGCAGCTTCTCAACATCTTCACCTTTCTTACCAATCACAATACCCGGACGCGCAGTATGGATGGTAATACGTGCATTCTGTGCAGGACGCTCGATTTCGATGCGGCTGACAGACGCTGCTTTCAGTTTATCCTGAAGGAACTTACGCACCTCCAAATCCTGAAGCAGATTTTTAGCATAGGCAGAGCGACTTGCGTACCAGACCGATGTGTGGTCTTTAACAATACCAAGTCGATAACCTGTCGGATGTATTTTATGACCCATGGTTTATCTCCTAGCTCTCTGCAACCTTGACGGTGATATGACAAGAACGTTTCAGGACACGATCAGCACGACCCTTAGCACGCGGCTTAATGCGCTTCATGGTCACACCCTCATCCACAAACACTGTGGACACCTTTAGTTCATCAACATCAGCGCCTTCATTGTGCTCGGCGTTAGCAATTGCCGACTCAAGCACTTTCTTCATGATTGCAGCACCCTTTTTGGGGCTGAAAGTCAGGAGATTCAGGGCTTCATCAACAGCCTTACCGCGGATCTGGTTCGCTACTAAGCGAGCTTTCTGCGCGGATAAGCGAGCGCCTTTTAATTTAGCGGCTACTTCCATCTTTATATCCTCGCCTATCGCTTCGCTTTTTTATCAGCAGCATGCCCGCGGTAGGTGCGGGTGACAGAAAACTCACCCAGCTTATGACCTACCATGTCTTCGGTTACGAAGACAGGAACATGTTGGCGTCCGTTATGGACTGCAATCGTCAACCCGACAAAGTTCGGGAAGATCGTAGAGCGACGAGACCAAGTCTTGATTGGTTTGCGGTCGCCCTTCTCGATGGCAGCCTCAACCTTCTTCATCAAGTGAAGGTCAATAAAAGGACCTTTCTTAAGTGAACGTGGCACAGCCGTTACCTCGAATTCAGTGTTTTATTTCTTAGAACGACGACGCACGATAAGCTTATCGGTACGCTTGTTCTTACGAGTTTTGTAACCCTTGGTCGGAGTTCCCCATGGAGATACGGGATGACGGCCACCAGAGGTACGACCTTCACCACCACCATGCGGGTGATCTACCGGGTTCATCGCAACACCGCGAACGGTGGGGCGAACGCCGCGCCAACGAGAGGCTCCAGCTTTACCCAGGTTGCGCAGTGCGTGTTCGCCGTTTCCGACCTCACCCAGCGTTGCGCGACAATCAACCAGGACTTTACGCATTTCACCGGAGCGCAAGCGCAACGTAGCATGAGTACCTTCACGAGCAACTAGCTGTGCAGAAGCACCGGCACTACGCACCATCTGTGCGCCTTTGCCAGGCTTAAGCTCGATACAGTGAATCACACTACCCAGCGGAATATTCCGCAACGGCAGCGAGTTGCCAGCCTTAATATCAGCACCGGCACCAGATAAAATCTGATCACCTGACTGCATACCCTTAGCAGCAATGATGTAACGACGCTCACCGTCCGCATATTTCAGCAGGGCGATATTAGCAGTCCGATTCGGGTCATATTCCAAACGCTCAACCACGGCTGGAATGCCGTCCTTGTTGCGCTTGAAATCGATAACGCGATAATGCTGCTTATGACCACCACCGATGTGACGAGTGGTGATACGACCGTTATTGTTACGACCGCCAGACTTTGACTGACTCTCCAGCAACGGCGCGTGAGGCGCACCCTTGTGCAGATCAGTATTAACAACCTTTACCACATGGCGACGGCCAGGCGAGGTCGGTTTACATTTAACAATAGCCATTTGTTAGCCTCCCTTATTCGCCGACGAAGTCGATGTCATGGCCTTCAGCCAAACGAACATACGCCTTGCGGATGCTCTTACGCTGACCCATGCCATGTGCGGTACGCTTGGTTTTACCCTTGCTATTCAGCACACGAACACTGGCAACCTTAACTTCGAACAACTGCTCGACAGCCTTCTTGATCTCGGGCTTAGTCGCATCAGACGCCACACGGAAAACAACCTGCTGAGCGTCTTCGGCAACAATCGTCGCCTTCTCAGAGATATGCGGGCCTAACAAAACTTTGAAGATGCGCTCTTGGTTCATCCCAACATCTCCTCAATTTTCTTCAGTGCGGCAACAGTGACCAGCACTTTATCGCTACCGACCAAACTTACAGGGTCGATTGCAGCAGCATCCAACACATTAACCTTTGGCAGGTTACGCGCAGACAAGTAAAGATCCAGATCAACACCTTCGGTGATGATCAGCACATTACCCAGATCCATCTCTTTTAGCTTGGCAACCATCAGCTTGGTCTTGGGGGCTTCGAGCTTAAGCTCTTCAACCACAACCAAACGCTCCTGACGTACTAACTCAGAGAAGATGCAACGAATCGCAGCGCGATACATTTTCTTGTTAACTTTTTGCGAGTGATCCTGCGGCTTCGCTGCAAAGGTAACACCACCGGAGCGCCAGATTGGGCTGCGGATAGTACCTGCACGAGCACGACCGGTGCCTTTTTGACGCCAAGGCTTACGACCACCACCACGCACTTCTGCGCGGGTTTTCTGCGCACGAGTTCCCTGGCGAGCACCTGCCAAATAGGCAGTTACAACCTGGTGAACCAGTGTTTCATTAAACTCTTTACCAAAGGCCAGTTCGGAAACTTCAACCGAACCACTAGCGCCTGCAATAGTAAGATTCATACTCATCTCCCTTAGCCGCGCGCTTTAACCGCTGGTTTAACAATAACATCACCGCCAGCAGCACCCGGAACCGCACCCTTGATCAGGAGCAGGTTACGTTCGAGATCTACGCGAACGACTTCCAGAGTCTGTACAGTGACATTCTCATCACCCATGTGACCAGCCATCTTCTTACCCTTGAATACACGACCGGGTGTTTGACACTGACCAATGGAACCAGGAGCACGGTGAGAGATTGAGTTACCGTGAGTGGCATCCTGCATAGCAAAGTTCCAGCGCTTAACACCGCCCTGAAAACCTTTACCTTTAGATCTGCCGGTCACGTCTACTTTCTGTCCGACTTCAAAAGTCGATACAGTTAGCTGATCTCCAACCTGAACTTCCTCGCCATCTGCCAAGCGAAACTCCCATAAACCGCGACCGGCTTCGGTGCTAGCCTTGGCGAAATGACCCGCCGCAGGCTTGGTAACACGTGAAGCTTTCTTAGCGCCCAGAGTGATCTGGAATCCGCTATAGCCGTCGACATCGACTGTCTTCAGCTGGGTCACACGGTTCGGTTCCACTTCGATGACCGTGACTGGCACGGATACACCATCATCAGTGAATACGCGGGTCATGCCCGCTTTCCGTCCGACTAAACCAATAGTCATATTTAAACCTCTTGCCAGTTGAGTACGGGGCTATAACCCACTACGGCTGCCCTTTACAGAGCATTCCTCTACTAAAACTTATATAGCGCCGAAGCGCTTATCGATTATTAGCCCAGGCTAATTTGAACATCCACGCCCGCTGCAAGGTCTAGCTTCATCAATGCATCGACTGTTTTTTCAGTCGGCTCAACGATGTCTAGTACGCGTTTGTGAGTACGGATCTCATACTGGTCACGTGCATCTTTATTCACGTGTGGTGAGGTCAGTACTGTAAAACGCTCCTTACGAGTCGGGAGAGGGATCGGGCCACGCACTTGCGCGCCGGTTCGCTTGGCAGTATCAACAATTTCCTGAGTGGAAGCGTCAATCAAGCGATGATCAAAAGCCTTCAATCGAATTCGGATTTTCTGGTTTTGCATTTCGATCACAACTCCAAATGGAATAAAACGGCAAAAAGATGCCACCCCTACAAAAAGGGTACGGAAGTGTACGCGCTGATCAAACAGAGCGCAACAGCAATCAGGTCAAAGACGGAGAAATCCCAACAAGGCTGATTAGCCTAGGGACGATAGTGCGAAGAAATCGGATTCTAGCCCAGTTATCCCGGGCTAGCCAGTGTGTTTTCGATAGAATTTACAGTCGGCATTGAACCCAGCCTCGCTCCTCAGTGGGGGCGAGACTGTCAACAAAGTCGTTTACTGCGCCTTAGGCGCAAACCCGCTCATATCCGAAGTTAGCCCACGCCCCAGACACCCCGCTGCTCCGCCACCGGCAGGGCTTTTCAGATAACCGCAGTGGAATCAGGGGTGAGATCGAGAGGGGAGATCGGCCACACCGCAGCCTCGCAAGATAATACCAATCACTTGCTCATTGATTTGGGTAAAGTCGGCTTCGGTGAGACGGGTGCGCCCCATCATCGCCTCAACCTGCACCTGGTAATCCGCATAATGCTGGGTTACTGACCAGATCATGAAGATCAGCTGCAGCGGGTCTAGAGCCAGCATCTTACCTTCGGCGATCCAGCGCTTGAACAGCAGCTCACGCTGATCCAACCACTGTCGCTGATCGGCAAAGATGTACTCCTTGAGCACCGGTGCGCCACGCAACAGCTCACCGGCAAAGATTTTCGACAGTTCAGGGCGATCCCAGGAGAGCCTGAGCTTGGCGGTGATGTAATTACGCAGCACCTGACCCGGCTCAAGCAGGGTCTCGGGACCTGGCAGATGGCAATTCCAATCGTTCAGAATCGACGCCAGCAGCGCCCGGTACAGCTCCTCCTTGGTCAGGAAATAATAGTGCAGCTGCGCCTTGGCCAACCCCGCTCGCGTTGCAACAGCACGGGTGCTGGTACCCTTGAAACCGTTGAGGGCAAACTCTTGCTCAGCTGCAGCCAGAATCATAGCCACCCGCTTGCGCCGGATTCGCCCCGTTTTAGGGGTTTCCTCACTGCCCGCAACCGTCTCGGTCATGTCTTGGCTCTTGGTCATATTCGGCTCCTAGCCCTGCCTTGAACGATGAATCCTGGAGCAGCGGCTCTTGGAACGCTTGTTTTTGGAGGACAAAAGCCAGGCCACAGCTGAGCCGTTTATAACGCTTCAAGATTATCCCGGTCACGAAATCCAATCAGATAGAGAATGCCGTCCAACCCCAGAGTCGAGATCGCCTGCTTGGCACTTTGCCGCACCAGCGGTTTAGCCCGAAAAGCGATACCCAGACCGGCAATCGATAACATCGGCAGATCATTAGCGCCATCGCCCACGGCGATCGTCTGCTCCAGCCGCACCCCTTCTTTAGCCGCAATCTCGCGCAACAGTTCTGCCTTGCGCTGCCCATCGACCACCCGTCCCGTCACCCGGCCGGTCACCTTACCGTTTTCTATCTCCAACTCGTTCGCATAGACATAATCAAAGCCCAGTTTGCGCTTCAGATGCTCACCGAAATAGCTAAAACCACCGGATAGAATCGCGGTCTTATAGCCCATCGTCTGCAGCCGAGAGACCAGCTCCTCGACCCCCTCGGTCATCGGCAGCCGTTGCGCTACTTTTTCCAGCACCGACGCATCCAACCCTTTAAGCAGAGCGACTCGACGTTTAAAACTCTCGGTAAAATCGATCCGTCCCTGCATCGCCTCCTCGGTGATCGCCGCAACCTGCTCACCGACACCCGCCTCGATCGCGAGCTCATCGATCACCTCCGCCTCGATCAGAGTCGAGTCCATATCGAATACCACCAGACGACGATTGCGGCGATAGATATCGTCTTTCTGGAAAGCGATATCCACATCCAATTCGTTAGCCGTTTTAAGGAACTCAGCACGCAAAGATTCTGAAGGTTCACCACGGACCGAGAACTCGACACAGGCCTTGGTCCGCTCATCGGCCGCATCCAGATGCATCCGCCCGGAGAGGCGACTGATATTGTCGATATTGAGTCCGTGATCGGCAGCAATCCGCGTTACCTTGGCAATATGCGCTGCCTGAATTCGGCGCGCCAGCAGGGTGATAATATGCCGCGGCTTACCCTGCCCATCGACCCAGCGTGCATAGTTTTCCGGGTCGACCGGATCAAACTTGGTGGTCATCTGCAATGCATGC
>TARA_R110002167_G_scaffold24849_5_pt1 | contig 16520 bp, 5 predicted proteins | sample TARA_R110002167 | Tara Oceans TARA_R110002167 (sample SAMEA4398238) | marine metagenome | biome: Polar Biome; feature: [MES] marine water layer (ENVO:01000295) within the mesopelagic zone...; material: water (ENVO:00002006), including particulate matter (ENVO:01000060) such as...... | reverse complement strand
AACTTTTGAGCTTCATTTAACTTAGTGTCAAGATTTACATCTCTTATCTGCGTGTTTGTAGCGTCTTTTATACTATCGCGAGTAGCATCTACTGAGATATTCATTCTTTTAGCAGCTGCATTACCTCTAACGGTACTTTTTTGAACCACCCTAGCTATATCAGCCTTCATACCTTTGTACATGTTAGTAGCTGTTCCTTTGCCTCCAAGCATATACATGCCAATGAATGTTTCTAGCATTTTTCTACCACCCATTATTTCTTTCCACTGATCAATAGTTTCAAAGCTACCATCTTCCATCTCTTCATACTGTTGTTCACCGCTTAGTCCTTCAGTAACTAATTCACCAAAAGTCAACACAGCAGTACCGGCAACAGCACCAGCGGTGGCATTACCAATAGCAGATAAAGTTCCATTTTCAACGCCCTTATTTAATCTACCTAAAGTACGAGTAAATCTAGATTCTGTTGAAAGAATTTTTTTAAGTATTCTACTACTTATAACGTTACCAGCGCCAAGCGAAGCTGGAAAAGCCAAGTGTACTTCTTTAGTTTCTTTATTGTACACAAAGCCCTCTGTACCCATTAAATGATCTCCAACAACATCCGCGGCTCCTAAGGTTACTATTTCTTTTACAGCTCCTAAACTAACATCTGTAAGTCTAGCCACTGTTCTACTGTTTGTTGTGGCTTTTATAGCTTTACTAATCCTATTGACACTGGCAACCATCCCGGCTTCCAAAGTCATTATATCCTTACCTTTGTTTAAAACACCAACAGGTAGTCGCTTTGTAACGTAAAGAGACAATGCAAGCTCCCCAAAATCATCGACAAAATCCCTAGAACCCTCTACTACAGATCTACCGTAATAATCACCCTCTCTTTTAAATTCAGATTTTGGCTTAAGCCCTATTTCTTCTGTTATACCTCTAAATATATCCGCTCTTTCGTCATTACTAACAACGTTTCCAAGCCTGTTTTCTATAACTTCTTGGAAACCAATTACACTACCAACTTGTGGTAATAATTCTGGATTCATGTTTAGCTCTATAGCTTGGGTTATAGTTTTTAACTCGTTTAAACTTCTATTATGTTCTTCTGCTATAGGAGCACTACCAGGTATTGCTTTAACTGTTTCTATAAGTTGATTTGCTTTAGAGTTTGTGGCTGTAGCACTGGCTGCTTCTGAAAATAAATAGCCAGACTTTAGATCACCACCCATAATACCAGTAATATGATCAGTAACACCAACGCCATATTTATTGTCGCCAAACCCACCAGTTGTATTTCTATAAGCTAATTTTTGAGCCGCTATCACCCTAGAGTAAAGCTCTCTTTGTTTAGCTTTTAAATCATCTAAATTAGTACCGGTGGCTTGGTCAACAGCGCTTTTATACTGATCGATAGGCATATAGTCCTTGAAACTACCGTCTTTATTATACAGTTTTGTGTAGCGCTTTTCTTCGGCTAACGCGTCAGCACCCGGCTGATCTCCCGCTTTAATTAAAGCCTGTATATCTTGATCATCTTCACTCAGCAAGCTAGGGGAATAATTAGATATTTCTTCGTCTACCCTTAAAGGATCGTTACCATTTCTGCCAAACACAAAACCCTTGGCTTTTTTAGTCTCAGCCAACATAGACTCTTCCCTAGCGTCTAAAAGTGCTTGTGATTTATTCCACCAACCATCCTCCCTCATAACACCGTACATGTCTTTGGTTACTTTAGGAGAGTTACCACCCGTGAAGTCTGGTTCTTTAAACCATACTAGATCTTTTAATAGCTTAGCATCTAAAGCAGCTTGAGATAAACCCTCTGGATTATTTTGCTCTTGATTTGCTTTTGCTTCTGGATTATCAATTTGTAACAACCTAGATTTATCTTTTTGAAATTGGTTTTCTTGTATTGTGTAAAACTCAGCAACTTGATTTGTTATTTGATCTGTTGGTTGCATTAAATCACCCTCTTGTATTCTTTGTGGTACACCTTCTTCAGTTAACAAATCTGACCTCATGTTTCCTGGGAAGTAACCAACATTTACATCTGGGGTTATTTTTTCTTGATCATAATAACCTTTAATCTGGTTTAGTTGTTCAACCTCGTCTTTAGGCTCTTCACCAAAATCACCGGCTTCAAGCCTGTCTAGTAACACCGAGGAACCATTGCCCGAACCGAAATCCATATTCTTTGACTCCACCGATTGGTTTGTCGAGGAGCCTGTTATCTTTCCCACTTTATAAGCTCCTTTCTTGTCGCTTAAAAACTTATCCAGCTGGTCTGGGCTAACTTTATATTCTGTACCTTCAAAATTGTATAATTCAAACATATTTTATTGTTTATTTAGGATTATAGTACTCTTCATTTATGTCATTTTTAGTCGGAAGGTTTGACGTTGGGTAGTTTATCCTGTTTTTAGCTTTAAATTCATTAAAATAATCACTTGAAATATTACCATATATTGTACTTGCCATCTGTATCATATCTACTTTTGAAATGTCAATCATGTCAGCCGGGTCTAATTTTACTCTTTTATCTCCAACTATAGCATATTCTTGCCTATAGGAATCTGTTTTTTTATTGTATTTAAACTGCTCCCCACCAATTTTTACTATCGAGCGGTTGTTAGCTATATGTTGGACATTAGCTAGTTCATTTTGCATCGCTGAGTTTGTTGGTTTAGGTACCGTTTGCCCAAAAAGAGTAATTGTATTTACCTTCTCAACAGGGTCACTCGCCTTTGGGTTATCCAACTTCCACTGTGACTTCATGCCTTCGTACTGAGATTTTAGCGCTCCCCACGTGTTGTTTGCAACCTTAGTCCTATAACTAGAGCCTTTATCAAACTTTGCTTTTTTCAACAAATTCAAAGCAGTGTTCCATTCGTCGGTGCCAGGCTCTAAGTTATTATTTAACAATTCTTGGTAAGCCGGAGCTGTTTCCGCCATTCTTCTAGTAGAGTAATCACTTTCAAGTCCTCCAAAATAAAAGTCTTTAAATTGCTCCGAACTATAAGAATTTACTTTGTTCAAGTAATCTTCTTTGTGCATTTTCTCAATAGTATCCCAACCTTTATTACCGCCGCTATACCCTTCTGTAACAATGCCCTTGCTAACCGCTTTTAATTCAAGACCCATAGTATTGTCTGCTTTTCTCGAAAACTTTAGATCTTTGTAATTTGCTGAGTATAAAGCTTTGTAATCACCACTTAGTTTATATACGTGCTCGCCTGTTTTGTCAGGATCATCTACCCATTCACCGCCTCTAACCACAGTTAATCCAGTTGTATTTATATCGTTTTTCCATCTTAGATTTCTACCTAAAAGTCCGTTTGCCTGAGCAAGCGTGTTATTAACCTCCATATCGTTAGTAGCAAAGCTCTCGTTTTCATTTCCATCTCCTTTGTCCTCGCTATCGTTAGATAACGCTATTTCTTGTGCTATCTTGGCATTTGATTGGTACACTTCTAACTCAGCGTTTAAAGCATGGTATTGACCCATCCACAAACCCATTCTTTTTTTTGACTCTGCCTTTTTTTCTTTACTAGCAGTTAAGCTGTTAGCTATTTTAGAATCAGCATCATAACCATCTTTTATAAACCTTATAGATTTCTCTAGCTCTGGATTACCTTCGGGAAGTTTGTTTATTTGCGTTTGTAAAACAGCTGTTTGACTAGCGTTTTGGTTGGCAAATAGCTGCTGGTTTCTCTTGCGACTTTTTATAGCATTAACAGTCATTCCACCCACTGTTTGAAAAACAAAGCTAGTTGCTGCTTGCGTAAGTCTATTCTGCGCTTGGGCTTTAGGATTTGACCCCTCGCTATTTCTAGCGCTTCCAGCTTTAAACATTTCACCCGCGTTGATTGGATTTCCTCTTGCCATTTTATATTTGTTTAAATTCAATGTCTAGCATGTCGTAGTTAACAGCGTCATACCCATTTAATACCATAACCACATCTTTAGAGACTTCATCAGACATTACACCTTGAAACAGTCCGATGCCATGTATTGGGTTTTTATATTCGAAACTGTATATGTTTATACCAGATGCGGATACGCCTATTTTAGATATGTTTCTCTTTAACCTACGGTCAGATTTCTTATAGTCAGAATCTTTATTTGCTTGGTCCGCGTTTAACAAACCAGCTAAGAATGATAACTCACCTTGTTTTGTTTGAAACATTAAATCTCTATTGTCAGAAGCTCCTTGTAGTTGTATTTTTTGAGCTTCCATTTCCCCTTGACCAGTGACTATGTCGGCAGCTTGTAACCCTTGCGCCGCAGCTAGTTCAGCTTGCGAAGACAACTGGTTAGCTGCTTGACCGCCCTGAGCTATAGCTAATTGTGTTTGCATACCACCCTGGGCTTTAGCCAAGTCAACAGCCGCCTGGCCTTGTGACGAAGCCGTGTCAATATTAGTCTGACCTTGCGCTTCCATCTGCTGTAGTTTTCCAGCTTGATTAGCTGTTGCAAGTTGGTTCTGCTGCATTTGCTTACTAGTATCCGCTCCTATTTGCCTGTTAGCATCACTACCGCTTTTAATTAAAGATTGAGCTAGACTTGCTCCTCCAGAGCTACCACCAACATCCCTAAGTTGATTTAGTACATTAGCTTGGTTTTCCCTAAGACTATCTTGCTGAAAGTTTCTTCCCTCAAGATCGACAGTTAAATCTTCAAAAGTATTCTCCATATTCGCGAACTGATTAATATTAGTACCGAATTGATTTTCTAAGTCACCAAACGTATTGGTTAAACCTCTAGATTGGTTTTTAAAATCAGTATTAATACTACCAAAGTTATCTCCTATATCCATTTTATTCTCAGCACCTGCCCATAGATTACCCATTAAGTTTTGATCTGAATTTGGATCTGTGAATGCTTGAAACTGTTCAAAAGCCGCATCTACATCTGCCCTGTCTTGAGGAATACCATAGCTTTCGTCAGTGCCTTGCCCTTTTCTAAAGGGAGTGTCCCCAGGCGTGCTGGCTTGTTTTTTATTTTTAGATTTATCGTTTGTTGCCATATTAATTTTTGTTTATAGGTAGAATCTGTGAGTCATTATCTAGCTTTGTTTTATTCATTGGAAGCGTTACTACGTGGTACTTTTCTTTTGAAATCTCTACACCAAGCTTTTCACACTTAGACAACAACCCTTTTTCTTTTGTTAAAAACCAGAAATCTTCATACCCTAATTCATGTGCTCCTTTAATCGCTCCAACCATTAGTTTTAAAAGAATATCTTGTCTATCTTTTTCTCTGTATTTAGGGTCACCGATCATATAGTCGCAGTAGCCCATTTTAGAATTTGTTGTGTATAGGTAAGTACACATAACAGGTTTTTTGTTTTTGCAAGCCATTAAACCATGTAACCCATTGCCCGGAAGTAAAGCTCTTTTTGGCGGGGTTTTACCAGTTGCTCTAACCCACCATTCGTTTATAAATTTATAATCATCCTCCTCTATAGGTCTAATCGTAATACTTTCCATATAATTTAATTTAAGTTTATTATATAGTCACACTTTGTAGCGCTTATTTACTGCTTATTGTTACCTCTGAGCTTACAGCAAATAATTCTGACTTGGTATTACTGTTATTTTCCATAGTAACATTTGCGTGATACCCTTTTATGCTAGACTCATTGACACTTATGTTTTTACTAAAAAAAACATAGTCTTGGTTTGTAAAATCAAAACTAGTAACATCTTGCTCAACTATTATATAGTTAAAATCTTTTACTATCTCAACAACCGGTCCAAAAGTTTGTGGTTCTACTAGCGTTGGACCTGCTTGAGCGCTAGAATAGTGTATGGTATCACCTAATTGTAGCGAAGAATTTATTGGGTTGTTAAATGTTATTCTTGTATATGGCATTTTTTATTTTATTATGAAGCGGTTGCTGGTGTTAAAAACTTGTCTACATCTAAAAATATAGTTTTGTTAGCGATAGGGTGATTTCCTACGGCAATAGAACCACGCACGTTAAAAACTTGAGTTACACCTTTAAAGTAAATAAGTGTACCGACGGTTAAAGGCCCTTGTGCACTGCCCACTACTATAGAGCCAGCACCAGCACTTGCTGAAACGCTAACAACCGAAGCGCTTGTGATACCAACACCAGACACGCCGGTAAAAGAGTCATTGTGACCAACGCCATAAGTTCCGTTTAAATTAATGGTTGTGCCGCTGCTACCAGCTCTAATTGTTTTTACTAGCACGTTGTCCGTGCCATTAACACTGTTTGAACTCTCAAAATCAAACACAAAGTCTAATGCAATGCCGGTTGCGTTTTGTATGTGCTGGGTGCCATCAGCTCTAAAAGTAAGGGTTATTCCGTCTGCAAATGCTTGAGGTTTGCCAAGGGTTAATTCTTTTGTAATAGTATTTATAGCAACAACAACTGCTGGGATGCTTAAACTACCGCTGCTAACAGCTGTTATATAAGAACCTACGCCAATATTATCTACACTGTCAACTTTAACTACAAGACCGAGGTTAGGATCTAAATCATCGCCTATAGTTCCATCAACAGTTGTTGTTGTTGTACAGTACCATAAATTTGTTATATTATTTAGGTTTTTGTAATAGCTAATTGGTATTAACCCAAAACCGTTAGCATCTGTAGATGCGTTTGTTATGTTCCAATTAAAAGAAATTTCATTTGCAGCGGTTAAAGACCCAGTAGAAGTTGAAGTAGGAAAAGTGGCATAGCTACTAGTGTTTGCTGTTCCTGCTTTGAATGTTATAGTACTATCGCTAGACTGCTTATTTATTTTTTTACGCAACACTTTTAATTTACCTTTAATCTTTGTTTCATTTAAAGGTATAATTGTTAAAAAATAAGCACCGCCTCCGGCTGGAAAAACAATTTCACCATTATAAACTTTACTATTCATTAACACTTTTAGGTTATTAGAACTACTTACATGCCCGTCTGTAAACACGTTGTTGATAAAATCATAATACTTAATAGTGTCGTCCTGACCAACATGAATAGTAAATTCAGAGCCAATAGTGCCTCGCACTTGAAACGGCCTTACGGTTTCCGCTAGTGGCATTTCAGTTAGGTCCATTTTAAAACTACTTACCTCAAGCTTACCGTTTAATGGCTCGCCTAGTTGGCTGTTTAACTGAACCAGTTCTGGATCTATATTGTGGTAACTCATAATTTAGTATTTTTAATATTGGGTAGAAGTGGTTAATGGCATTGTCCATCCAGACTCATCCACTACAGCCGCTGCCGTTCCTATGCCTTGCACGCTGAAAAGCTTGGTATCAATGCTGGCTTCTTTATTTTCACCTTTGATATAAGCAAACCACTTACCCTCTTTGTTTATAAAATCCCTTACAGATCCAGCTTCTAGATCCGTTTCTATTTCAACACAATTCCATCCCATTACATCTTCTCTTAATCCATTTATTGTGTTTATATTATTCCACGCTAAAACATTGTTTATTGTTACTTGGTCAACAGCGGTTATATGCGCAGCAGTGCTGGCGTCACCAACTAATGTTGGTAGTTTAACATACGACTGACTCCCCTCATAATTCAACGTGTTAAACACCTTGATTACTGATGGCTCGTTGTTTAAAACAGCAGTAATGCTAGCGCTATAAGTTTCATTGTAAAAATTGCTATAATTAGTAGCTTCGTCTAAAGAAGAATCAACACCATTTGCGAGTGGTTTGTAATGTTGCCACAACCCACCGTTTTTAAACGTGTAGTATTTTTTAGATAAACTTAATCCACCTTCAGGTATAAAGCTTTTAAAACTTGTCCACCCATTAACCTTTTCACTGAAGGATGCTGTTACAGGCTCCCTAACGCTTAGGTCATATTGCCTAACCATAGTTATATCATCTATCCAACCATTAACATCTGCACTAGTGTTGTGTGGTCTTATTACAAAAGTACTTTTAAGCTCTAGAGCATAGCTTGAATCAGCTGGATTGACGCTAGCCCAAGTATCATCGCCAACCACACGTGTAACGGTTTTAGTTCCAGATCCTTCAATATCAAAAACTCTAAACCCATGCCCATCACTATTAAAGTAATAAATGCTAAGCTTACCACTAGTTAGGTTATGGGAAATACTTATTTCATATTTTTCATTTTTATTTATAGTTAGTGGTATGTGCTGACTAGCGCTTGTTTGAATAGTACTTCCACTAGTAATATAACTAGGATCAGTTACTGGACAGCTGTTGTATTGAATTCTTCCGTTTGCAGTATCCCAAGTTATAAAATCATCTAAAGCATCGTCAAAGCCATTCCAACTCCAAGACCCAGCTGTACCACCTGTTAAAACAAGGGTCTCGTCAGTCAACAATATATCACTAACAGATGCTGTAAGCGGATTTACATTGTAAGCGGCGTTTGTACCGCCCCAAAATCTTATTCTATTTGAGTAGGACGGAGTGGTTTGTGTATAACCCAATCCAGACATGGAGTTGAAGTCGCTATACCCAGTCCAAGGGGTTGTGTTATTTCCATTTACATCACTTTTAGTGGCTGTCCAAATTTCAGAGCCATCCGCATGTGTGTCGCCGAATTGACCACTCATATTAAAAGTGAATTCATACACGCCAACTTCAGATATACCACTCACCAAAATCCCATTGAATTCAGTAGCAGATTCATCGCCTATAGCATTGGCTATTTGAAATGCTAAACTTCCACTCATGTTACCCGCTGGTAAGTTCGGGTTATCATCAACTTTAAACCTAACTCTCCAGTTTTTAGCTGAAGTTTGAGGCGCGTCACCAGCAGCAAACTCTTGGTGCCAAGCGGAATTGTTGGAGTATGGACCAGTTGAATTTTCCCAACACAACGAATTATCTTCGTAATACCTAGATCTTTTAGAAAACGAATGAGGCACATTGTCTGTGTAGTACACCCAATTGTCAGCTGTACCTCCGCTTGAAACTAGCGATAGCTTTCTTGTAATTATTTTTGTAATTACAGTGCCATCTGTAAACCTAGAAAAACGCAACACCACTTTTTTTCTAAGAGCAGCAGTACCAGCCCTGTAGCTATCTCCTTTAAATTGGAATATAGCCCTTAACACCGTTCTGTTGTCACCGCCTCCACCCGGAGCACCATACTCCGTTCTAACAGTCGGCACCATTGCTATATTACTGTTATTACTTGTTGTAAGTGAGTGCGTTCCAACCCCCTCAGGATCTACAACCGTGCCATGTGTTCCTGTGAAAGGGCTTGCAACACCATGTACAACCACCACACCATGACCACTACCAGTACCGGTTAACGTGTCTCCAGCTGAGTTTCCGCCTATGTTAAAAGAATCATCTTCGTATTCAATATCGATTAAATACCAAGCATTATCCACCCATTGGTCAGTTGTACTTTCATTTGTAAAGTCAAATCTAGCATCCGCACCTGTTGTTCTAACCCTCCAATATTCATTTGGAAACTCATTAATAACATTGCTCGCGTTACCGCCAGCGAGAGCAGCTGTATGTCCTTGGTAGTTTCCTAGAGAATTAGGTATTGCCGCTGGAATACCATTTCCAGTGTAACCAGCTGTACCATGAGGACTATTACCAGAAGGAAGTGCACCCGGCTCTAACCAAGTTAATTGTGATACCGGGTTTCCAGCCGCGTCGTTAGGGGTTGCGGTCTGCACGGAGGCTACATAATCATTACCCAACGCGTTTGCTGCGGTTGAATTTGCATGGCGATACGAATTATTTGTATATTGTATGTTACCAAGGGTCCAGCCATTTATAGCGTAGTTTTTTACTTCTGTCCAAGCTGGAATAACAGAGGTAGGTATTTCGTCTACCGCTAAAACCGCGTCACTGTTTAGATTTGTGTTAGCCTGAACACCTCCTATATCGAAAGTAATAAGCTCAGCCACTGCAGCTTGGCCTGGGCTTTGAATAGCATTTTTTTTCGTCACCATTAAGGTTTTTAGCTTCCACTTTGGCCTATGCATGCCGTTAGGGTAAGTTGCGGTTGAACCATTAGCTCCAACGTTCATTACTCGCACAACTAATTCATCAACAATTTTTTCAGCCAATTGATTTGATCCAGTCTGCGTAGCACTCTTGAATTTAAAACCAACATAAGCTCTATATGTATCTGCTGCTGTTAAAGTTTGGGGAAAATCAACAACACTGCTACCAACGTAAGGTCTCTCAGCAAACTTAAAAGGAGCACCACCAGCCCAACTTGCCGCGCCGCTAAATATCCAGTGGGTTGGATCTTGTATGTACTGGAAATTATCATTTGTATTATTGGCATTACTACCTAAAGTACCGGGCGGTATATTGTTCCAAGCTAAGAAATTTGTAGCGGGTATTATCCCACCACTCGCGTTACCTGGTCCATTTCTAAGTTCTATTCTAGGCGTTATTAGGTTGAATTCAGCATTAGTACCGGTAAACGAGTCATATGTTTCAAACTCAATCATTACTACTATCTCATCACCATTAAACATAGCTGAGGGTTTAGCGCCATTAAAAGGTGTATCTGGATGTGCGTTGTACGCGATGTTAATAGGATTATCTAGAGTGAGATTAAATCCTGAAGGATCGTCTCCAAGGCTTCTAAATTCAACAAAACCAGATTGGCCAGGTTGTTGTATTAACCTATTAAATAGTATGTTTCCAGAGCTACTCTCCTCAGAAATCCACCCGGCCGGACCGTCAACATTTATACTTGAGGCGTTGATGTACGAACCAACTCCACTATTAGTACCATCATAATCCATGTGTCTTATAGGGAAACAGTAGTTGTTTGGGTCAACACTACCAAGATTGTTGTTTGCGAATAATTTATTAGAAGAGTCGTATGTTTTAAAAGTACTATCCCCACCAAATAAAACACCGTTTTCAGGAACAGAGTTTCCATACAAAAAAGCTGGGGATATGTAGGGTTCTGCCCCTGTAACCGTAGTGGTTGTTATCACAAAAGTAGAACTGTCACTTCCCAGATAGTTGTAGATGTAGTTTTCGTATACCCCTGGTCCAGCTCCAACAAAGTATTCATTCAAACCAGCAGGCGTGCCATACGTAGCCGCTTGAGACTCTACTCCCGCATACACATCACCGATTCCAATTTCAGCATGGTTAACCACTATGTTTTTAGTTGTTAAACTGTCGTTATCGTCGCTCCACAAGAAATTACTGTTATCTAGCACGTCGTACTCTTCATATGGGTAAAGCATGTGCATCCCTGAAGTTGGTACTGAATTTATTATTTTATTAGCAAACCCACCAGAAACAGTACCATCTATTGTTCCTATGCCTAAAAAACTATTAGACAATAAGTTTTCCCCAAAAGTGTCTGACAGCGTTATGTTGTAGTTTTCTTTGTAACTGTCAAATGTACCTATTAAAGTATTAAATTGTGGTAAATTATCTCTAAACCAATCACTCATACCACTATCAGATATAGGTGTTAACCCATCTTTAGAAAGCCTTATAACCGCTCCTCTGTTTTTATCTGTAAAATAAGCTCTATATGATTCCGATGCAAATGACTCTGGATTTTTAGATATACCAAAATTACCTTCAAACGGATTAGCATCGCCAAGCACTCTATTTGACGCTATTAACTGCGAATTGCCATCTGCATTATATATGGCATCTTTATTTGAAGTTATACTAACAACTCTATCTTCGCAAAACGCAACTAAGCTAATTCTTCTTTGAAATAACTTTTGTATACTACCAAACGTAGGGTTTAAGTCCTTAGTGATCTTCTCTGCCATTGTAAACTGGTTAAGATTGTTTACACCGGAGTTAGAGTTATAAAGCCCAGAATAGATCAACCCTGTTGATCTACGTTCTTCCTCATACGTTTGTTGGGTGGTTATAGATGCTCTTACTCCATTAAGCAAAAACATTTCATTAAAGTCATCTTTTATCCTGTTAGATTCTATCCCGTTTCCAAAAGAAAAACAATTGTTCCAACCTAATCCAACGCGCATGTTTTCTGCAACGTTTTCTCTAAATACTATAGTTGTTTTTTTAGCATGTGGATCGGAAGAAAAACCAGTTAAAATGTTTGTGTCAGCTTTAGCTATCACAAAACTACCATCGTTTTTAGTAAACTTAAATGAAACGTTAGAATAATCAATTTCATTGACACCATCAGTTAGCGAAAACCCAGGCTCAAATGTAGCCTCAAAACCATTCCACTCAATCAAACGAGATGTGCTGGGAGCAGGAGCGTTTAAAGGCTCTACAACGCAGCCTAGCGGCGCAAAAGTTTCATTTGTTTTATCATTTATTCTAACTGGTATATTACCACTCGCTTCAAAATATATATCTAAATCAACATCTTCTTTTGATGGATCAGTCTCCCATATCGCTGGAAACTTGTTTAAATCATTAACACCTGCAACATCTTTTACTTTTTCTAAAAATTCTATATTGTGGAACTCATTACTGTCTTGGTCAGCTGTTAGCCTGCCAGTAGCAAGATTTATATCTATAGGGTTAAAATTCCCATCAGCCGTTGGATCTTTGTCTAACTCTATTACATAACAAATTCTTCTATTGTGGTTTTTTCCAAAATCTTCAAACTTAGTTTTCATAAGTAATTCTGCGGCGATATAATCAGCCCCAGCATCATTAGTTCCGTCGTTATCTAAATTATCAAGCCAATCCATAGCCGCTCTCTCAACAGACCAGTATGCTGTTGGATCATTAGGTGCAGAATAACCCTCGCTATCTTCCCATCTGTTAAAAGTGTTTCTCCAAGAAGTGTGGTTATATAATTTTTTTGTTTTAACGCTCTTTATAGTGTAAACGCTGTTCTTAGCTAAAAGTTTAGTGGCAGAGCTTGTGTTTGGGTGACCAGCTGTATCTGGATTGAATACAAATTGTGAGCCTGAATGTAAGTTTTTAACAAAATCACGTATTCTATTTTCAGGATCAGAAGGGAAAGTTGGGTCCCACTGTCTTTCGTGTGCTTCTTTATATTTTAAATCGTAACCAAACCCAACGCCTGGACCAGGTGGTTCTGGAAGAAAATCTAGGTTGTCATCATAATTACCTTCTAAACAAATTTGAGAGTGAGTTGGGGTTACATTTGTTCCGAACGTACTTAAAGCGTGTTCACCGGTAAAGTGACCACCACCCCATATACCCTGTAGTCTGGCTCCAACAGCATTTTCCCCAAATAACTCAAAATCTTGTGCGGTTACAGCACTAGCGTCAAACAAATCAACACCTGGCGCAAAAAATGATAAATGCATAAAGTATCTACCAACCTCTCCATCGTCAGAATATGTTTTAGTATCAACACCAACGCCAAACTCAGTATCATTACCAGTTATACCACTAAACCATCTTCTACCATTTATAGAGTGGTCTTCTTGAGAGGTAACTAACCCTTCTAACCCATTGACTTGCGAAAGGCCGGCGTGCGAAGCGTGTAACCCTGAGCCTGGGTCATCATTTGTTCTTCTTTCAACGTGTTGTGAGTGCCCAATCCAACCGTCAACTTTATTAGCCCCCCACTCGTCATTTACGTTTAACACGTCAGAGGTTGTGATTAGCTTGTTGTTAAAAAGTAATGGAGAATCCGTTACTAAATTTTCAACAATATTATCACTTTCCGCATGGTTGCCCAGCCAAGTTTTTAAAGGTGGATAATTCCAAGCGGAGTCGCCTTTAATCAAGTGGTGACTTGCCGTTAAATCTTTATATGCGCCAGACCATGTTACGCAACAGTACTTAGCATAGTCACTAGCTTCAGATTGTGCAGCCACCATGTGCATGGCATCTAAAACAAACAAGCTTACATCATTTGTTACGTAATTAGTGTATAAACCTGCCCAAGCATCAGAAAAGTCAGTTAATCGCATGAATGCGGTTAGGTAAGGAACGCCTGCATTGCTGTTATTACCTACAACGTTATTATCTGCGTGCTGTATATCGTTATCTCCAGAATGTGAGCTTGTGTCATAGCCATTGTAATTGTTTAGTCCGTGGCTGGAGTGATTTGTTTCATTTCTGTTCGTGGTTCCACTTCCAGAATTACCCGCCACATTATCCCTCCACCAGTATATCGGCGTTTTAGCTGATACTTGATGGTTATCCAATACCGTAGTAGTATTACCTGATTCAATAACATCTGTAACTTGATTTTTAGATATTTTTACAAAAAATGATCCAGAAAAATCCTCACCGCTTCTAATCTCTCTTTTTTCAACTTTAAAGATAAGGCCAGCGTGTAATATTGTTGGGAGAGTAGCCTCACTAGAATCTCCGTTTTCATGAGCAATATCTGCATCTTCTACAGAGATTTTATTTTTAAGTTTTAAAATGTAGAGCGCGCCATTATACCTGCCAGACTCAACTTTGTACTTTTTAGACGATATACCATTATGGCTCCAAGAAACGTATAAATCTTTAACACTTAGCCTGTTATTAGTTCCATCATTCCCATTGTCTAAAGGTACACCTCTTAAGTCACCAGTTGAAATCCAATCTGTTTTTTCAAAAGACAAATTTCTATTGCCAGCAACGTCTGGCCTCATATCAGCGTGGGCAACCATACCTGATAAAAAAGTTGAATTACCAGTGGAGCCTTGTTCTACTAGTTCATACTTTATAGATTCAGGAGCTTCGTTGCTAATATCTATTATCTTAAATTTGTTTTCGTTTGGAACTTGAGATTCTCCAACTCCAATCTTTTTCTTTAATACTATATAATCTCCTTCTGAAACTTTGTTTCGGTCAGATGATGGAAATGAAATCCACAGGTGCCCCTCTGAATTATCTAGCTCATAAGTTTTTTCAACAATCCAAGCCCTATTCATTACTAAGTTATAGTATTCTTTAGAAGTTTCTTTTATATAAAACTTCATTGAATCAACCCAAGTTGGGAAATTACCAACTACACTAGCGTTTACCTGAAGACTTCTACTCGCGTTTTTTAATCCATTTGAATCAGCCCAAGGAACCGCTATAGCGCCTCCACTAGAAGTAAACACTGGTGTTTCTCTACCAAATTTATCACTATAAACAACTCCTAATTGATAGTTTCTTTGTGATTTTATCGAAGGTAATCCCTGCGTTTCAAACGAGCCTATGCTTATTTTTCTATCTCCATAACCAACTTTTATTTCTGTCTTATGATCACCTAAGTCATAGTTTTGCAAGTAATTACCATAGACAATTCTATTACCAGTAACCTCTTGTGCTAACGCTTTTCTTGGTACATTATCAAACGGTCTAAGTAATTGATCGGCTGGCAAAGCAGCATATATATTCTCTGTAGTAACTACATACCTACCTTTAGTGTAACCACCGGCAGCATAGTAAACATCATCGTCAGGAGATTTGTTAAACCCTAAGTCGTATCCCTCAGCATCACATATTAAGTGCCATTCTGGATCGTTGTGTTTTATTGTTCCAATAGAGTATATAACACTAGAGTTTTCCTGCTTGTACAAGATATCAACCGCGGTAACATCTTGAGGTGTGTTAGTGCTAATAAACCCACCTAGCTCAATAGAATGTATAGAATTAGCCATAGCTTTGTTGCTAGGGTCATTTTCATCATACACATTGTCTCTATTGTAAAACACACTTGTTTCCGTAGAGTTATTTATGTCCTTTGGGTACTTAGGGTTAAACACGGCATTTGTAAACGGGGCAAAAGCAGAAAACTCTCCATCTCGAAACTTGTACCTATAAGAAAACCTTGGAAATTTAGTTTCAAATAAGTTTGGCGTACTACCAGCAGCTTCAATAGCTCTAGTGTGTTTAATTTTTGTTGTTAGGGCTAATAATGGTTTTGGCTTTATAACCGTTATATGCCTCTCTTCTATATCAACAGAAATATTGTCACCATAAAGTATATCCCCCACGTGAAAATCACGGGGGTCGTCACCTGTGTAAGGCCACGACCCCCAACTAGTATAACTAGGATCGCTGGTAGAAATCCTACCATGAGTACCATTATCACTAGCAGGGGAATCTGAAATCCCCCATAGCTTAACTTGAATTTTTCTAAAAAACTTTCCACCTCTATATTGTCGCACATAATACTCTTGCGCATCCACAAAGCCTTCAGGAATACCTAGGGCTTTTGACATTTGCTTATATGGAAAAAAGAAATATCTGCCGTAAGGAGTGGTTTGTTCTAAGAAATTAGGGTTACCTCCAAAATCCGCCGGCCCTCTTATAAGGTGCTCAAGGGTAACGCCGTCAAAACTTCCGTTTTCAAACTTTAATTGTGTATGCTGCCATTCTCCATTGTTATCTAGTTCAGTTCCTTTTTTACACTCGTCTATGTTTATTTTTTTAGGATCAGTTTGGTTGTCGGTCCAAAACAATAAGTTATCTATTATATTTATACCCGTAATAATAGGTGTTACCCCAAATTTTAATACAGCCTTAGAGTTGCCCGCATTTAGATCGACAACCACGAGTGAAGTGGCCTTGTGTATAGCATCGTATTCTATAATAGCGTCAATAGCGTACTCACCACTTTTAGTTACAAACCAATATAGTTTGTTGGTTTTTTCATTAGCAACTGTCCCAAC
>TARA_R110002167_G_scaffold106109_3_pt1 | contig 16582 bp, 4 predicted proteins | sample TARA_R110002167 | Tara Oceans TARA_R110002167 (sample SAMEA4398238) | marine metagenome | biome: Polar Biome; feature: [MES] marine water layer (ENVO:01000295) within the mesopelagic zone...; material: water (ENVO:00002006), including particulate matter (ENVO:01000060) such as...... | reverse complement strand
CGGCTCGCAGGAGGTGCTTGATCTGTTTCCGGTGACTAAGAGCGGGAGTCGTAAGGGGTCATTCAATAACGGCACCTTCTCATCTGGCGAAGTATCAAAGGAGCTTGAAGCTTCCCAAGGCTCTGCAGCCCGCTTCTTCTACGCGGCCAAAGCAAGCAAGAAGGATAGAGAAGAGGGCAACACTCATCCCACAGTCAAACCGACCAACCTCATGGCCTACCTCTGCCGCCTCATCACCCCGACCGGCGGAACCGTCCTTGACCCCTACATGGGGAGTGGCAGCACCGGCAAGGCAGCAATGTCCGAGGGCTTCCAGTTCATCGGCATCGAGCGCGACGAGAACTACTTTGCCATCTGTCAGGAGCGGATTCACAAAGCCGACATCGAGAACCTGGAGATATACCATTATGAAGGCTAACAAGGAGATCACCCGCCCGTAGGGTTAGGTGCATCTCGCTGTTCGGAGGCTTGTCACGCGCCCCTTTTACGTTCTCTCGATCCGGGATACTTTGAGGGTCCAGGAAGCGCGTGAACAACCCTCCCCTATGCAAGATCCACTAACGAATCCCCGCCATGAGATATTCGCCCAGCTCGTCGCCACCGGCAAGACCGCTACAGCCGCATACAAGAAAGCTGGCTACACCGCCAAGACCAGATCCGCTATCTCCAACGCTTGCAGGTTGCTTACAAAAGCTGACATCCTCGATCGGGTTGGATTTCTGAGGAAAAAGACCGAGGCTAGACTCGAACTGAGCCGCGAAAAGCTGGCGGAACACCTTTGGGATGTTGTCTTCACACCCATCGGGAACATCGATGCACAGAGCCCACTCTGTCAGGAGTCGAAGATCACCGAGGACAAGGATGGCAACGTGACGACCCTCATCAAATCCAGTGGGAAGGTTGAATCCGCTCGCCTCCTGTGTGATATGCAGGGCTGGAAAGAACCGGAGAAGATCATCAACGAGGACGGCGAGAAACGGATAGCCAGTGCACGGGAGAGAGCCAAGAGCATCAAGTCACCCCTCAACCGGCTGCATCAAGAGTGAGAGAAGAGGATCCACTACTCCGAGACTTCCGGGCTCACATCAAAGCCCTGGGAGAAGGCGACGAGGCCGACATGATCGCCGCGGCCTACGCCTCTCCGGCTGTCCACTTCGCGCTCTACTGCCGGATCAGGGATCAGGATAATCAACTCATCGATCCATTCCCCAACATACTACAACTCCGGATGTGCGAGGCCTTCGAGACGATCAAGGAGATGGGTATCCGTGTGCGGATTATCGTAACCAAGCCCCGGCGAGCTGGCTGCAGCTCGTTCGTTGAACAGATCGGCTACCACTCGGCCATGAAAAATCCCATCAAGGGCATGACCATCGCCGATGACAAAGAAGGATCCAAGGCCGCGATGGACAAGCTCGCATCCTTTGAGGAGATGGACTCTTTCAAGTGGGACGTGAACATCACCGCCAACCCCGCGCACTCCATCACCTGGAGCAATGGATCATCATGGATCGTTGGAACGGCAGAGAATGCCGATGAGGGCGCGGGTGATACTCTCCAGTTTTTCCATGGCACCGAGGTTTCAAAATGGCCAAAGACCACGGTAAAGAACGACAAGAAGGTAATGTCCTGCGTCACGCCGGCACTGAGCGGTATGAACACCGTCATTTTCAACGAATCCACACCGGAGGGAGCGGTCGGCCTGCAGTATGAGACATGGCAAACGGCCGTTTGGCTGGAGGAGCTCATCGAGATGCACCGCAAGGGCATATGCCCCGAAGAGATCTGGGTGAAGGTATTCGCTGCATGGTTTGAATTTGAGGAGAATCAGCGACAGAGCCCAGTCTCAGCCAATGAGATCGCGCACTTCAAGGCCACTCTCACCGACCATGAGCGCAAGGAGATCGATCTCTACGGCCTGACGTGGGAGCAGATCGGCTGGCGCAGGGACACCCTGGCGTCGAAATGCAACAACGACCCCAAGGTTTTCAGCTACTACTTCCCCTCGGACGATCAATCGTGCTGGCTCGCCTCTGGCGCTCCTGTCTTCGATATGCAGGCCGTCACCGAGATGGAGCGCAAAGCCAAGGGCCAGACTCCGGACACCGGCTACCTCGTCACCCAGCAAGACGAGCGGGTGATATTCGACATGATGCGCGACGGCACCGGGGATATCGAGATATGGGAGAGGCCGAAGGCTGGCCTCCGCTACTGCCTCATCATCGATCCCGCCAACAACATCACCCAGACCATCGGAGCAAATCCAGACGCGAACTCAATCAACGTGTGGCGATCAGGATACCACGACATCCTAACGAATCGATGGATGGTGGCCAAGAAGGTCGCGAGGGTGAAAGCACCATACCGCGCCGATGGCGACGAGGTTGCTGGCCATGCCGTTCGCCTGTCCAAATTCTACGGCCGTTGCATCGTGGCCCAGGAGGTCAACATCGGCCTCGATATCCTGCGCCTGCTCCAACTGGCTCGGATCCCGCTCTACAAGCGCCGGCCCATGTCGCACCGAACCGGGAAGATCGAGGAGCAAATCGGATTCAAGATGGACGCATCCAACCGGGAAGCGATCATCCAAGGCCTCGCCGCCGCGATCCGCAACAAGGACATCGAGGTGCATTGCCTCCACACGCTGGCCGAATACAAGACGTTCATCCGTAAGCCCAATGGCCGTGCCGAGGCCTCGCTCAACAACCACGATGACGATGTGATGGCCGACGCGATCGCATGGGAGGTGATGCCGAGCGCCACCGAATACCGAGAGATCCAAGCAAAGCACCAGGATCCCCCAGACAACCGGACATGGAAGCGAGTCTCCGGGAAGTGGTGATGGGAGCTTGACGCAGATCATGCCACCGTGTAGTTCTTTCTCGATTAGTGCGGTATTTCAGTAGGTAGAAATCTAGCCTCATAAGCTAGAAGTCGTCGGTTCGAGTCCGACCCGCGCAACCAAGCCCCTGTAGCTCAGTAGTTAGAGCAGCGGACTAATAACCCGTGTGCGTTGGTTCAATTCCAACCGGGGCGCTCCATTCTCCCAACACCATGACCGACGCCAAAGCTACCCACATCGCCCTTGCGAAAACCTACCGGAAGAGTCTCGACGACATCCTCCAAGAGATGAAACGGCAGCTCATGGAGATTCACAACGGGAGTCCGGAAGATTTCGAAGACTGGGCGGAGGCCATCGCCCAACACACTCTCTCGATCCGCGACCTTGAAAGCGCGATCATGCGCCAAGGGATGACGCTCAAGAGCATCGGCTATGAACAAAGAAAACGCGCACTTATACCTACCACTAGTCCAAGCTCTCGTTGACGGAAATGATGTCCAACAGATACGTGGCGAGGGGTGGCTAAATATCAAAGATCCCACGCTCGTAAGGGAGCCAGAATGCTACCGCATCAAGCCTAAGCCTCTGGTCCCCTACCGCGAAGAAAACAAACTCCAAGCTAAGAGCTACGATCCTTCGTCGTCCGTCGTCGAGAAAACTGCCGATGATCTGAAGCTCTAATTTTCCGAACATAGCGGGTATCCCCGCAACATCAGGGCGTATCATGGTTTCGACTGAATGAATGACCCGATCAATAGCATACCGAGGTTGGCCAGTTGGCCTCGTTAAAAGCTGGCCACACAATCCAAATGGCAACAACGTCATTCGCGGACAGTTCGGACATCGCGCAATCTCGCAAGAGTTGCTCTCCCTCCCAGCTTAAAGCAAACACGGCTCCCGCAATGATCCGATAAGCGGGATGCTTCAAAACGGATCGACCAACGGTTTCCTGCATCCATCAAATGTAGGTGGTGGAGGATGAGGATGGTTTACCAAAACCGGATTCGTCCCCAAAGGTTGATCCCGCCGACCGCAAGGAACAGGGATTCCATAAGTATGTTCGAAGTTGATCGGAGATGAGTTCAGGACAGGGGTTCGATCCCCCTTACGTCCACCATCCTCCAATACGTGTGCCAGGTGGCGGGGCTGCAGCCTTCGGGGTTCGATTCTCTGACACGTTCCATTTACCACCGGACAAATAGCCCGCCGCGCCCCTTATCAAGCGCCCCCGATCCGTGACACTCTACCGGCATGGGAAGAAAATGGCGCAACCTCGGGGATTTGAACGCAAACGAACTTTCCGGAGGCGAGAAGTTCAGCACCCCACGGGCTAAACGGCTGGCGGCCAGTGTCGTCGGGATTTCTCAACGTGAAAACGAACGCCAGCAGGCTGCGAATGCCAAAGGTAAGAAGGAAGCCGCAGACAAGCAAGCCAAGGACACGGCCGACCGTCACAAGGCCCAGGCCGATGCCAGCGAGGCCAACCGCAAGCGCAACATCCGAGCAGGATCAGCGGCCGGGATGGAAACCAAGACCGACGTCGACAGCGGCAAGACCGTCATCGACACCCATGCCGATGGAGCGCCGAAGTTTAAACCGAAAGAGATCGGCAAGCCGGTGGAGATCGGAAAACAGACCACTGCTTTCAAAGGCGAGGACGGAAACACCCACCAACCGGCGCGATCCAACATCATGCTGGGCGGAGGTGGCGGAGATGGAGCAGCCGGAGCAGGAGGTACCACATCAAAGGCCATACTCGGGCAGGAGATCCGGGATGATCGTGGTAAGCACTCGATGGTCACGCCATCCAGCACCACCAACCCGGACGGCATCAAGTATGTCACTGGCACCGACCCGACCACTGGACAGCCCACCAAGCAGGCCGTGGGGATCGATCAGGCCAAGTATGACGACGCCAAGCGCAAGGAGGATTACGACTTCAAGAAGAACGAAATCGCCCTGAGAGAGAACAGCGTGAAGCAGACGCGCGCGGTATTCGATCCGAAGTATGAGCCGGTCAAAAAGGCATTCGATGAGTCAGAGAAAGAGCTCAAGACCTTCACCGAAGGGAAATACGATTACAAGCAAGTCGGCACCACCTGGACAAAGACCGACAAGAAGACGGGAGTTACCACGGCAATCTCTCCCAAGGAAGCTGAGATCCACCAACGCGATTGGGATGAAACAAAGAAGAAGTCCCGGGATGCCACCGAAGCCCACAACCGGATGTTTTCGACCGAGAGCAACCTGCAACTCAACGAGGCCAAGATCGCCAAGGAAAAGCTCGACCTCGAAGCCGAAAAGATCCGAGGAGACTCCGGACTACCCGCAGATGATGGCGGAGTAGCCAAAATTCTCGCCCGGGCAGAGTCAGGCGAAAGAGTCTTACAGGAGGAGCTCGACGATGCCAACCTCTCAGCCATCGGCCTCGATCCGAAGGCATGGAACTTTGAACCGGCCACCGACGAGGACGGGAAGCCAATCGGCCCCGAAACATTCGCCGTTCCTACCGATCCCAACGCAAAGCCCGAGAAACCCCGACAACTGGGCGTTCCAGAAGTCACCGATATCCCGATTGGCGAGTATATCGATGATGCCGACCGATTCGCCGAGCAGTTCAAGGGGATCGTCAACCCATTTAGCCTATCGGTGGACAAGACCGCAGGCGGGATCACGATCATCAAGCGTGACGGTAAGCAGGTCGCGTTTATGAAGCAGGACAAGGAGACGGGAAACCCGTATATCATCCTAAACGGCTCGCAACTCAACGATCAGATCAAACAAACGATCGCCTTCGGAGGAACCGAGGGCATGGATGTGTATCTCCACTCCCACGGTAGCCCGAACCCCACGCGCGAGGCGCAATGGATCGCCGGAGTGTTCCAGACGTTTCGAGACGATCCGGCAATGCAGGAGGAAGCCGCCGCACAGGCCAAGCTCCTCGAGCTGGGCGCGGATCCCGCATCGATCTACCGCAAGGTGCGGTCGGGCGATCTCTCCGTTCAACGCGGCGAGGCACTGATGAAGGATCTCTATGGCGGAACCCTAAAGGCCACCGATCCGACCAGTCCCGAAGCTCTGGACAGGTATATGCACGAACAGGCATCCCCCGAGTTTCGATCCCGCTACGCCATCGCCAAGGGAACCCGCGACACCGCAGGCCTGAACGCAGTCAAGAACGAGTACCTATCCCAATGGTTTGTAGAGAACCGCATGAAGCCTGGAGTCACGTTCGCCAGCAGGCTCCTCGCTGAAAAGGTGATGAGCGGCGAGTTTCGCAATATCGAGAAGGCCGGATCAATCGGAAGCGAAGCAGCCCAGGTAGCTGGCAGTATGATCGGGATGCTTGGCGCGATCCCGATGATGTCAGGCCTCGGTTTCTATGGCGTGGTCGACGACGATGCCCAAGCTGCATTTAACAAGAACGTCGAGAACTACGGACGGGGATCGCGAAACACATGGCGCGGTTGGGAGATGACCCGCCAGAAGTGGACGACCAAAGAGGGCAAGGCCGGATTCAAGGTGCTCAATGATGCTCGAGGATTATTGTTGGCGCAGATCGGAGCCCAGGACGCACACCCGGAGAGCGTCGACAGTAAAATTTGGAAGGATGGCTACGTCAAATCCCTCCAAGCCGTGAAGGATGCAGCGTATGCCATGCACAAGATCGCTGGCCTCGAAGAAGGCTGGGAGATCACCCCCGAGGATATCGACAAACTCGACTGGATGCCCAACGCATACGCATTGACCGGCGACCGCTCCATCCTCGATTCCTACTTCACCGCACTGATGGAGGATCACGGCAGTCGGCAAGCCCAAGAGTACCTAGCTGAACTGACGGCCGGCAGGAATCCGTTCATGGCCGGGATCATCGGCGGAGCTCATGCACCACCGGAAGAGGTCGGACTGGAGATCCTATCGACCATCCTCACCGGAGGAACCTCCAAGATCGTCATGGGCGGCACGAAAGCAGCCGCCGCGATCCGAGCAACCAAGAAAGGGACGCAGGTTGCTGGACGGCTCAACAAGCTCCGCGCGAAAGCTCATGGAGTCGCCGCAGATTTCAAAGCCCTCGGATTGATGAAGGACACCGTTGCCAAACCCCTCGGGAAGCTGGGCAAGGCATCGAACAAGGGTGTTCAGCTCGGAAAGGTAGCTCTTGTATCCGGGGTCCAAGAAACCTTCGAGGAAGGCGCGATGGCCTTGGCCGACCGCAACGCAACGGCGGGATCCCTTGCCCATGATGCAGGGATTGGCTTCCTTGCCGGTTTCTTCCTGGCTCCTGCTATGGGTGGTCTCGCTGGTCCGGTGCATAACCACAAGGAGCAGGCCAAGCGAAAGGAGTCGGCCGCCGCATTCGCCGCCGCCTACAACGAGTCCGGGAAGGGCGATCCGGACTTCGTTCCTCTCACTCCTGAGAGAGCAGAGATGGCGATGGTTCTCAGCTCGCCCAAGGAGCACCTAAAGGTATGGGAATCCTACGAAGCCGCAGAAGCCAATCACGAAGCATCCGCCCGGGCTGCAGGACAGGAGGGAGCGACCAACGAGGTTCTGAACCAACATTCTCGCAACCAAGCAGCCTTACAACAGGCCATCGATGGCGTCGTTAAATTCGCAGCAGCCAGGGCGGAGGCCGTCCAAGCCGTGGAAGCTCTCCCCGCAGAGCATCGCGGCAAAGCAGGTGCGATCCTCAAGCTCGTCACTGGCCGGGGCGATCTCCTCACCGGTGCCGAGCGCAAAGCAGCCGGATCCCTGACCACGGCCGAGGGCATGCCCTTTTTCGCCGACGTCAATGGCGAGACAGTCGTCACCGATGAAGGCCGCGCCGAGACGATGATGCACTTCCCGGAGATCGGCGCACTCATCCAGACCACCGAGAGCCAAGCCCTCGTCGATCAACAACTTTCCCCGGCCGGATCCGAGACAAGTGGGGCGGAGAGTGATGAATCCGACGCTCCAGGTGTTGCGAACCCCACCGAAGACGAATCCGGCTCGGGAATCCCTTCACCCGAACAACAGGCCGCACCGACCGGCAATAGCGCCCCGCAAGCCACCGAACTGGATGCGATCGAGTATGAATTCGCACGGCAGGACAATCCCGAGCTTGCGGATATCCCCGAAGCTGTCCAACAGGCGTTTGAATCTGGCCAGCCAGTGAGCGACAGCCTTGCCACCGCTTCCGGCATCGAGATCCCATCCGACTACGTGAAGGATGGAAACCGGTGGGTATCAAATCCCCTTGAAGGGCAAGCCTCGCCCCCTGCAACTACGGGGAAAACCACCAGTGAGCAATCATCTCTCCCGAGCATCGAGCCCCGCCCGTCACTCAAGAGCCAATACGATGGCCACGGGAAGGAAGCGCAGAAGGCCTGGGACGAAAAGAACGGCGAACACTACACCCCATACGGACGGCCAAAGGTAAATGCTGGACCGCTAAAGGCACCGAAACCCCCGACACCACCTGATTACCCCACTTTTCCCAACGATGGAACGGCAACGGAGATGCGCGCAGCTATTAAAGCGCAAGAAAGATGGACCGAGGCATGGGGCGACACTTATCATACTGATGGGACATTGAAATACGTTCCAGGTTCAATCCCTCAACGAACACCGCAGCCACCGAAAGCCCCGAAAGCCCCGACGACATTGAAGGAATGGGAGGCGGCCAAGGCGAAGCTAGTGGACGACTTCAAAGCAGGCCGCGAAGTCAGCGCAAAGGATGCCGAGCGCCACGGCCTCTCCATACCGAAGGACTACACGAAGCAGGGCGGGAAGCTCCGCAAGAAAGAGGATGCCATGGATCGGCCAACTGTCACTGAGGCAGAGCTCGAGACAGGCCAGAAACTCGCCACCGAGATCATCGAAGAGCTCGAAGCCGCATTCCCCAACCTCAAGGGCAGGTTGAGCCAGCGCGACAACTACGGAGAGTTCTTCACCGGAGGAGTCGGCGCGAAGACGAACGGCACTCTTGAGCTCTACCCCCTCGACATCGCCGCCGCATCGAAGATCGCCAAGAGCACCGCAGCCCTAAAAAAAGAGATCACTTCCACGATCATCGGGCATGAGGTCATCCACATGGCACAGGTCGAGGCCGTGCGATCCGAATGGGAATCAGCCAAGAAGCAAGGACACACCGGGAAGTTTAGCGCCTTCTGGACAAAGCGATACGGCGAGATATTCACCGAACTGAGCCAGTCTCAGACGTTGATGGACACCTTCAAGCAGATCTACGACACCCAACCACTGAACAGCAAAATTGGCTCAACATGGGATCATATCCCGGAATCGAGTCAGGCCGTGGAAGGCATTCGTATCCTGATGGAAGTCTTTGGCGATGGCTCCCGCACCGAGGAGCAGCGTGTATTCTCCGAGCTTTTCCGCGCGGAGCTCCAGGAACACACCGGGACAGCCGCTTTCCTCCGATCGATGCTCGATGCACTCAAGGCGATCTATTCCAAGCTCGCCGATGGATCCCCGTTCTCTGCATCGATCAACAGCCATATCAAGTCGGTCGATGCGATCTACGCCGAGTTGACGGCCAGTGAGGCGAGCCTCGATGACGGATCCATCAAGGTAGGTGACACCGGCCGCTACACTTTCGAGGATGGCGATACACTGCCTGTCAAGGTCACTTCCGTTGACTCCGAAGGGAATCCAACAGTAAGCTATCCCAGCTACAGCCATAAAAGGGGCGGTTCGATAGGAATTACAGCTGAAAAGTTCGTGCCGGATCAGGCCCAAGAAGCCGCACCGGCCGCTCACTTCGAAATCTCCAACGAGGACGGCCAGACCGTAATCAAGAAGGATGAAATCACCTACTGGCGCGGAGAGCCCGCCGAGGCACAAGCAGAGCTCAAGAGACTCACTGAGGCCGAATTTTCATCCATGCGCCTGTCCGGGCTGGCGATCCGCAAGGTCATCGGACGGATCAGCCTCACCGACGAGCAGATCCGCGACCTTGAGTCTGTCACTGAGGAGCTGGCGGAGTCGATTGAGTCACTTCCCCCGGAGGAGCGCGAGAAGGCCGTAGAGAGAGCCGTCACGGAATGGGCAGAGGGCAAAGAGGAGGAGATGGAGCAGGCCAAGCCCAAGACCAAGAAGCAGCGAGCCACCGAGACAGGAGCCCAGCGCAGGGCGGAGCAGATCATCAACAGCGGCCAATTCGAGGCGATCAATGCGATCATCGAAAGCGGCATGAGAATCACCCCTCGCCCGAACAGAGTCGCCCTCATCCTCAAAAGGAAAGAAAACGCCCAGAAGCTCACCGAGTCCGAGATCACGATGCTCAAGAGGATCGAGGGGGAATACGACGAACGTATCACCCAGTCGATGTTCAGCAGGGCTGGCAACGGCATGGTAGCCCGGGAAATCCTCAAGAAGCTCATCGCGAAGCAAGGCGAAGGCCTGATGCCGAACGTGATGGCCGATCAATACTACCGCTCCACGGCGAAATCCTCCGATCTCTGGGAGCAGCTTTTCAAGGAGCTTAATGCGATCTCCAACGGCACGGCCCTGGAGGGAGACAAGGCCGACCCGAATCGCCAGCGCACTGACGAGGAGATCGAGAAAGAGGAGGCCGAGCGCAAAGACTCACCCGCCCCGATCACCCCGCAGGAGGCATTCGAGGCGGCCAACGTCGAAGAGAACGGCACCGAGGGCCTTGGCATCTACGTCGGCGACATGGATCCGGAATGGCAGGGAACCGTCTTGCGGATCGATGGCGTCGATATGCTGGTAGCAGATGTTCAAATGGATTCGCTTGGCGCTGGAGTCGAGACAGTCACTCTTCGGGAGGTGAACGGCACACGCTTTGGCGAACAGCTACTTTCCGCCGAGGACACGATCCACGCGCAGGCCACCGATGCTAGAGCCGACGAGGAGACGATATTTGCATCCCCTTCCCCACAGGGATTCTTTGACTTCGGCATGAGCGGCAGCATGGGAAGCAAGCAGCAAGGGGGTCTGGACTTTGGAAGCGATCCCGCACCGAAGCCAAAGCCCGCGAAACCGACCCGGGATGTATCTCAAAAGGAGGATTCCAGTTTAACGAACAAATCCGACGATTTAACGAACAAGGATCCCGACCCAGCACCGACCGGATACGACATCGGCGATATCGTCGAAGTCACCTTGATCGATGGAACAAGCCAGGTGGGCAAAGTGTCGATCATTGGCGGCATCCTCCATATCAACACCACGACCGACATCCTTCTACTCGATAAGGATTCAGTCGATAACATCCTCGACGAGATCGACAAAATCGAGGTGGTACGCACGGCCACCGAGGAGATCGAACGGAAGCAAGGCCGCAAGTATGGCGAGATGCTCTATGAGCAACCGACCACCCGCGACCAATACGAATCGACCTTGTGGCAGCTCTTGAAGGATGCCGGAGCCATTCGCACCGAGGCCGACAAGAAATCCGGACACGATGCGAAATTAAACAGAAGGGCGATGCAGATCGACAGCCAATTCGATCTACTGGCCGATCAGATCAACCTAGCGAAAAGCAAGCGCCGTTACATGGGCATGGTTTGGATCAATGCGGTCAAAGGGAAGCGCCTGCCCAAGCCCTACGAGTTTTCCGATGGTCCACAAATGGAACTGGAATTCACTCCACCGAAGCCATCCGACTTCGATCCGAACTCCATCACCCGCAAGAAGCGCCACCCTAGACCCCTCACCGACTACGACACCAAGGATCTGGTTGAGAAGAAGCTGACAGGAGCCATCAGCACGGCCAGAACCACCAAGAGCAAGCCAAGGCGCGAGCGTTTCGAGTTGATCGTCAAGAAGCATGAGAAAACCCTCGCCAAAGGGGAATACGAGGAAGCGCAGATGGAGAAGCGAGGGCTCACATCCCCTGACGTCTTCGCTCACTACGAGCCATCCGACATTACGCCGGCCGCCAAAAAAACCACGGTTGACGAGGGAGCGCAGGAAGCAGCTACCAGCGAAGAGAACGCCACCCCGGAGCCGTCCCAAGCCCAGAAAGAGGCAGGAAACTACAAGGTCGGCAAGATCCGCCTTGGCGGGATGGATATCAGCATCGAGAACCCAGCCGGGAGCGAGCGCAAGGGAATCGACCCGAATGGCAAGCCTTGGTCGATCACCATGAAGAGCCATTACGGCTACGTGAAAGGATCGATCGGGAAAGATGGCGATCACATCGATATCTTCATCAAACAGGGAACCCCCCTCGATTTCCAAGGATCGGTATTCGTCGTCAACCAGAACAACAAAGACGGATCGTTCGACGAGCACAAAGCCGTCCTGGGAACCAAGATCCAGACCAAGGAACAGGCCAAGGCCGAATATCTCCGCAACTACGCCAAGGGATGGACAGGAGCGGGCGAGATCGCGCATTTCGAAACCGTCGAAGCATTCCGTGAGTGGGTACTCGAGAAGCGCCGGATCGCACCGGCCAAGGACACCGGAAAGGTATCAAATGATACCGAGGCGATGCGTAAGAAGCACGGCGATGTCGGAACATACGTTTTGGAGGGAGCCGTAGCACACGCCCAAGGGATCCCCCTTAAAGATAATCCATACGCGAAAATCAAAGACCCTCTCCATTCCAAGGAAAATGGAGAAAAGGGCGAAGACTGGGACAAAGGGCAGAGGCTCGAAATCTTTTACGATCCGGAGGTCAAGCCCGCCGAGAAGCCCAAGCCGACCAGCACCCCCACCACCGCGAAGGAACAACTTTTTGACTGGGCTGGCGACAGTTTCAGCAGCAAGCCCGGAGCCGCGCAGCCTAATCTATTCGACAGCAAACCACAAACGGAAGAGACTAAATCAAATGACATTTCTAGCAGCACCAATTTGGAACCAGATAGCCAAGACGCAGGAACTACAAACACCAGCGGCGAAGATCTCTTTTCGGTTCAACCCGGAACAACTCAGCCAGCAAGACGACCTGTGGGCCAGGGCGGAAAAATCAGCCAAGACACCGGATCGCGTGAGCCGTTGTCTGCCGACGTGCCTTCCACTCCTACTCGAAGCACAAGCGATGCAAGCCCATCGCCAGCAAAACCCAAATCTCAACGGAGCAATCCCGGAGATACTGGACGTAAGGGACGCAGTAAAAGTGATGACGGCGGAGTATCGCCTCAACGCCCAGGAGCAGAGGAGCCTCAAACAGATCTTATCCTCTCCCCAAGCGGCAGCCAATCGTTGGCTCCAAGTAGCGGGACGGATACAAGCGGAAGCTCGAAGCGGGAAGATGGCTGGGTAAGCCCGCTCACTCCCGAGCAGCAAGGCGATGTTGATTTCGTGAAGCGCAGGCTTTACGACAACAAGAAGGCCGGCGTTCTTCTCACCAACGGCACCGGCACCGGCAAGACCTTCTCAGGCCTTGGCGTAATCAAGGATGCCCTCGACGACGGCGCGAAGCACATCCTCATCGTCGCCCCATCGGATGGCGTAGGAGGCGCATGGAAATCCACCGCACAGGATTTCTTCGGGATCCTCGATGCTGATCAACTCCTCGACACCAAGGACAATGGATCCGGCAATCGCGTGGTGATCACCACCTACGCCAACCTTGGCCAGAACAACAGTCTTTCGGAAAGACCCTGGGATATGATCGTCACCGACGAAGCCCATTATCTCAGCCAGTCCAAGCAAGGCAAGGAAACCAATGCCCTTGACCGCTTCCGGGCTCTCACTTGGCACAAGGGCGGAATGCGCGACCGCGCCGATATGCTTCACCCAAAGGAAGCTGCGAGGATCGCCGAGATGATGGCGCTCCCCCTCGAAGTTCGGAGCAACGACGGATGGAGCCGAGAACTCGACGGATTGACCGCGATAATTCAAGCCACAGTCGCCAAGCTGAACGCGGAGAGGGAGGCGATGGAGAAAAAGCCGAAGTCCCTGATGCTTTCAGCGACCCCGTTCGCTTACCATTTCAGCCTCGACTATGCCGAGGGATACCTCTTCGAACACGGCAAGGAGCCAAAAGACAAAGGCTACAACACGCCATCGGCAAGGGATCGATTCTATGTCGAGAACTTCGGCTATCGCATGACTTACGGCCAGCTCACCACTCCGGACGCAGCGGCAGCGGCCGCCACCGGGATCATGGAGCGCCGATTCGCCCAAGGCCTGATGAAATCCGGAGCCATGTCAGGCCGCGCCCTCAAGGTCGACAAGGATTACAGCCGTGATTTTGTCATCACCGAAAGCGCGATTGGCACGAAGATCGATGAGATCCTTGAAACTCTCCGCGAGAACGAAAGGTTCAGCGTCTTGGGTGAGTATCTTGGCCTCGGAAACTACCTGGCCCGCCGCTACCTCCTCGAAGGGATCAAGGCGCGCGAAGCAGTTGGCCGGATCCGCAAGCACATCGCCCTTGGCCGCAAGGTCGTCGTCTTCCATGACTACAAGAAGGGCGGAGCGACCAACCCCCTCAACCCCTCATTCGCGCCCGGAGAAGAGAAGAGTGTCACCTACAAGGACGGAACCGAGGAGATGGTAAACCTCCTCGATCGATTCAATGAACTGAAACGCGCGATCCCCGGATACGAGGCCACCCGTCGTCAGCTCAACAATCTCGCCTCGCCTATCCAAGTCTTCGAACGCGAGTTTCCCGGCGTCGTCGGGATCTACAACGGATCCGAATCCAAAGGCACACGCAAGGCCGTCATCAAAAAGTTCAACCAAAGCGGAAGCGGGATGGATATCCTCCTCGGACAGCGAGCCGCATCGAAAGAAGGGATTTCCCTCCACGATCTCGATGGCCAGCACCAGCGGGCATTCATGGACATCGGTATGCCATCGCGGCCGACCGATGCGATCCAAGGTGAAGGCCGGATCTATCGTTTCGGCGTAGTGAGCAACGCCATCGTTGAGTATGTCACCACCGGCACAAGCGTCGAACGCTGGACATTCGCCCAGACCATCGCACAACGCTCCTCCACGGCCGAGAATCTGGCGATGGGAGAGGAAGCCCGGGCTTTACTCCAGGCCTACGCCAACGGCTACAACGACGCGAGCAGCTTCGAGCCACACTCCGGACAAGGCACAGGCGGCAAGGAGATGGACAGGGCTCGCAATGATGACAACCCGTTCAAGACGGCCATCGCGCTCTACTTCACCAACCAGAAGAAAACCAGCAGCAACAAGAGCGCGGAGGGAAGCGACTACTTCGCCACCCCGGAGCCGGTCGGCTTCAAGATGGTGGAATGGGCAGACATTCAGCCCGGGGAGAAGGTTCTCGAGCCGAGCGGAGGACATGGAGCCATCGCCCGATTCTTCCCGGACAGCACCAATCGCCACGCAGTCGAGCCTTCCAACGAGCTCGCCGGCCGTTTGGCTCTGAACGCCACCGATACGACGATCCACAACATGAGCTTTGAGGATTACTACATCGGCAACAAGTTCCACGGGATCGCGATGAACCCACCCTTTGGGACGGCGGGCAAGTTGGCGATGGATCACCTCATCAAAGCCCTCGGACACCTCCACAACGGCGGCCGAGTCGTCGCGCTCATTCCCCAGGGATCGAGCATGGAGAAGCGTTTTGACAAGTGGTATGAGTCCAAGGAGGCCGATCACTACTTCATGCGGGGCGAGATCATCATGCCATCCGTCACGTTCGCCCGTGCCGGTACCGGCGTAAGCACCCGTATCGTCATCATCGACAGGCTGCAGACACCGAAGGGAGTGGATACGCCATCGATGCCGAGCAGCAACTACGACCTTTCTTCCGTCACCACGGCGCAGGAGCTATTCGACCGGATCGAGAACATCACGATGCCGCAACGGCCGGAAGCCAACTTCGAGATCGACGAAACCCCAGACTTGGAGCCAGCCGCGCCCAAGCAACTGACCGCAATGGATCGGGTTCGCCAGCGTATCCACGGCAAGCCCGCCGCCAAGCCGCAGGCAAGATTCAAGCCGAATGCCGTAGGGATCCCCGACCTTCCTCTCTCTTCCGCAAAGACAGTAGCGCAATCCGAATACACATCTCTCGTCTATGATCTCGAAAGGAAGCTTCGAGGCAACGGCACCGAGCGCACTGGATGGTCGACGATCAAGAACCCGTCCGGACTGATGGCTGTAAGCGACGAGGCGAAAAAGAGGGGCTGGAAAATGATCGACGTCACGGAACGCGCAAGGATCCAGCTCGGACTAGATGAAACCTTCAGCAAGGAGGGATCTCAGGAGCAGGAATATCTAAAGTTTCTTCAATCGGAGATGGACAGGCTTTATCCAGAGACGAAGCCAGTCGAGCCAAAGAAGGAATGGAAACCATGGGAGCCAGTGAAGGCCATCCCGAAGCCGGAAACAGAAGGCACTTGGAGCCCTGCCGAGTTCAACCACACCAAGACCGGAGCCCCGATCTTTGTCGTGAAGATCAATCGCCGCTTGGATCGAGAGGAATTTCTCGAAGCCAAAGCGCAGGCGAAAGCCCTGGGCGGAGGATACTCCCGATACAATTCGGGCGGAGCGATCCCCGGGTTCCACTTCAAGAGCGCCGAGGCACGGGACGCATTCATCGGATCCGACAACGGCACCAGCGACACCGGAGAAACCCTCCGCAGCTCCCCGGCCACTCCGGATTCCAGCGCATTCCTCGAAAGCACCGGGACACCGGAAAACGCCATCGACGAAGCGGCAGCAAGGATTGACACCGCCCTGGAGGAAAACAGCCAGAACTTGAGCAAGGACTACCAGCAAGATCTTGACCTATCCCCCAGAAAGATGCCGGAAGCTGCACCCGCTCCCGTTGCCGAT
>TARA_R110002167_G_scaffold284737_1_pt1 | contig 16599 bp, 21 predicted proteins | sample TARA_R110002167 | Tara Oceans TARA_R110002167 (sample SAMEA4398238) | marine metagenome | biome: Polar Biome; feature: [MES] marine water layer (ENVO:01000295) within the mesopelagic zone...; material: water (ENVO:00002006), including particulate matter (ENVO:01000060) such... | reverse complement strand
CTGGTGTATGGTCTAGTAGCAAAAAGCCCGATAGGAGCGATTGCGGAAAGGCCATCTACTGAAGCTATTTGCCATACACTTTGTTAGCAAATGACAACACATCTAAAATAACTGAATTATGAAAGTACATACCACACTTAAAGAACTATTAGAAGCATATAGCGATTATTGCCAAGAAAAATCTTGGATTGAAATGGAAAGAGATTTCTACGAGTTTGCTGACGAATTTCTTGCTTCTAATAGTTTAGCTTCTGTAGAACCAGAGCCGTTAGCAAAAAACAAGGATTGCGAGAGTAAATTATTTAATTGTCCAAAACAAGAGTATGGAAACTGTGATTGCAAAGATGAATGTATTTGGGATTTTGACGAAATATTATAATTTACGAAGCAATCCGACCCCTCGATGGGGTGTTTTTTGCTAACGTAAAAGTATATGCGTTCGGTTGCCGAACCAAACAAAACAAAAAATTTATATTATGAAACAAACAAACTTAATAGACCAAGCTGAAGGTAAAGAAGCAACTGACGTATATACAGTGTTACCAACTGTTAAAAAAGCGAGTTTGCACGAACCTAACATAGAATTACTGAACATTGACTGTTTGCATTATATGAAGCAATGCGAGGATAAACAATTTGATTTGGCGATAGTTGACCCGCCTTATGGAATTAGCATTAACAAGCAATCACAAGGCAAAGGAGGCGGAGTTGCAAAAAAGATTGAATACACTAAAAAAGATTGGGATAGTGCAATACCATCTGCAGATTACTTTGCCGAACTTAAAAGAGTTAGTAAAAATCAAATTGTTTGGGGTGGCAATTATTTTGTTGAACATTTAGAAAACTCTCCTTGTTGGGTGGTTTGGGACAAGGTAAACGGAGCGACTGATTTTGCCGATTGTGAATTGGCTTGGACAAGTTTTAAGACAAGTGTTCGTAAAATAGAATGGAAGTGGGCAGGTATGTTACAGCAAAATATGAAAAATAAAGAGGTAAGAATACACCCAACACAAAAACCAAAAGCATTATATGAATGGTTACTTATGAACTATGCAGAAAGTGGAAACAAAATACTTGACACGCATTTAGGCAGTGGCAGCATTGCGTTAGCTTGTTATAATATGAAAATGGATTTAGTAGGTTGTGAGATAGATAAAGAGTACTTTGATAATGCAAACAAACGCCTAAACGATTATAGAAAGCAACTGACACTTTTTTAACAGTTGGTAACGTAATAGTATAAGATTTGTAAATTATTAAATAAAAAATTATGTATATAGAAGCAAAAGACAGAGCAATACAATTTAAAAAAGAATTAGCTGAATTACTTAAAAAGTATAACGCAGAGATTGAGGTTGTAAACAATGGTTACGGGTATCACATAGATGAAGTAATGGAAGTTTATATACCTGCTTTTTATGATAAAGATGGAAATTGTGTTGCGGAAAGCGCAGAAATAAAACTTGGTAAGTATGTAGATGCCGATTTATAAATTTTATATATAGTTAGCAGCAGTAGTGGAATGATCTCGCATTAAAAATAAATAATGCAAATAAATAAGTTTTAAAAATAGGTTTTATAAATATAGAAAACCAACCACTATTGCTGACTAACACCGATATATGTAAACTAAAAATAATAGTTTTATGCCTGTAGTACCTAAAAAATATACAAAAACGGTTCAAGTGATGGTAACGGATACCCAGCATAATACTTTAATGAAATTGAAATCCAGGAATATTAAAGTCCCTCAATTCATACGTGAGGCAATAGCGGAAAAGATAAACAGGGAAGCGGAAGAACTAAAAGAAAAACCTAAAGAGGTATATTGCCCTTTTTAGTCCCCAAATTGCTTTATAATGGGGAAAGTAAGTTACATTATAAGTAAATCAAATAATAAAATGAGTTATAAGCTAATTAATTTATATAGCTATTTTCTCATTTTGTTTCATTTCTAAAAACGTTCTCCATGCACTATTAGAGGTTTCGTAATCATAACCACAAGTATTGCACTCAATAAGCCTTTTAATCGTTCCTAATGCAGTGAAATTGTTTTTTAGTAGTGATATATCCTCGCTACCACAACCAGGGCAAGAGGCTTTTAATTTTCCGTTGTGCGTTCCTACGTGGGTATTGTTCTTTATATAGTTCTGTAGTACAAAGTAAACATCTTCCAATACTACTATATCACCATCACAATAATGAACCATATCCTTTAAGGCTTGTTCATCTCCTTTAAGACATTTTACCCACATATCAAAACCCTCATGTTCTACCTTTTGACCAACTCCCAAAAACCTAGCTATATAATCCAATCGGTTTGAGTTAAAACTAAATCCGGCCTTTGCTTTTTTAAGGGTGTCAAGACTTCTGTAATTTGGAAACATTGGTATTCTGTGGAATATACACCTAGTCCTAATCTTTTTAATGTCGAACCTATCGCCATTATGGGCTATAATTTCATCAGCTTCATTTGCTATCTTGATAAAGTCTATTAACATTTGTTTGTCGCATTGGTCTTTATCCCATGTCAAATTCCTTACCGTGTCATCCCCTTCCCATTTATAACTTATACAAATGATTTTCCAATCCTCTATGATGTTATCTGTTGGAATATTAAGTTTATACCCTACCCGCCAAGAATAGACTATCATAGGGGCTGTTTCAATATCAAAGAACAATCTTTTTATCTTCTCTTGGTCAAATCCAAAAAGTTGTTTTTCTTGGTCAATGGTTAAAGTGTATTTATTGTATTCTTTTGGTTCTAATCCTAGTTTTAAAGCGGTGTGCGGTTGTAATCTGTATCTTCTTTCTTTATTCTTGTTAATCCTACCTCTACCATTTTTCATAAGAACTAATTTCGTTATTACTCTTTGTTTTTCTTAAATACTAAATACCATCTCCTAGCGAAGTAAAGCGCAAAGCAGATTATAACAATTATTGCAACCCACATACCTATTGACATATATGGATCAGGTTTTTTTGATTCCGTATTTACAACTTTATCTTTTGATTCCGTAGTCTCTGATTTTTCCGTTTTTGATTTATCTATTTTAGTGGTCAAGTTTTCATTGACTACTTCCTTTTCCTCTATCTTAGTGTTTGTTGAAGTCCTGCCGTCTGGTAATATCATTGGTCTGGTAGGGTCTATTGGGGTATATGTTGTTGTTGTTGAAGTCTTTTTAATATCTGTATTTGTAGTAATATCGTTTTGCGTTAGCAATACTACGTCCTTTTTTACCGTGGAGACGTAAACATCCCTTTTCCTTGTGCCACAACCGGCAAGAATTACCAATAAAAATATAATTAAGTATCTCATATATTTGAGCCGATTAGATTTGTTAATTGGCTCATTCTTTGTATCTTTGCAAAGACAGTACACACCACGCTACCCATTAGAACAGCGTCCCAGGGTGTGTCTTTTGCTTTATTGCCCTACGTTAATAGAATTATCCAATACCTGTATCATGTTGCGCAATTCGCTACGCTCGAAACGTCCTTTGATGTGTTCCTTATAGGTAGAGATTTCCAAATCGTAATAATCTTCCTTGTTTGCTACTTCGGTACATTTTACTTTAAAGTCCATATCCATATAGTTTTAAATTAATCCTCAAATCCAAGACCGCTTAACATCTTGCTTACCTTTTCGTCTATTACATCTTGAATGTCCTCACAAACTGAATACATTTCATAATGCTCAAAGGTTTGTATATGCGCTTTTGGTTCATTGATTATAAAACCCCTTGCCCATTCTTTAAAATGCTCCGCATCCGTAAACCTTTTAATAAAGTTCCTTGGGTCTAATATTTCCTCAAAAGCATTATCCATATTACTTACCCGTCATCAATTCATCTATCCTGCCTTGAACGGCACAACTGAACAACCAATCACCCTTTTTTATCAAAGCGTATTTCAATTCTTCCAAATCCTCAATAGTTCCATCCCTGAAAACCATTTCATGATACAGGTCATCAAGTTGTTCGGGTGTCATGTTAAATAGCTTATCTGGAAATGCATTCCGTCAGGTCTAGTCCAATAACCGCCCCAATCAAATCCGGCATCAGTAAAGCACCTTACCAGTTCTTTGCTCATTGTAGGCTTTTTACCTAATCCGTTCCAAGCTGCATTAATATCTATTGCAATAGCCCAAGAATGTAATGACAACGATTTTAAGCCCCTTGCCTTACGTATATTAAAGCATCCGTCCCAAGTCTTTATTTCATCCTGTAAACCCCTATCTATGACGTTTAAAAACGCTATTTCAAGGGGTAATATCAATTGTTCGTTACAGTAAATTTTACGTGGTATAGTTGGGATGTTCTGCCATACGTATTGCGGAACGTACCAAAGGGTAAGCCCACTTTCCTTTTCAGGGTTTCCAAAACGCTTTAAACAATCCGCACTTGTTACCATTTAGTAAATATTTTAAAGAAATAATACATCTGCCTGTACATATAGGCACACCCCAACGCAATACCCCAAATCAACAGAACAAAGGCTGCGAATATGATTATCTTGTATTTGTTGAAATGTAGGTTCATATTACCATGTTGCTAAATCTGCTTTTACCCATGTGTCCGTGGCTGTGCATATATAAATAGCATCTGCCGTCACTCTTATTTCTCCCGTCGTTCCCGTATCGCTCGCACTAGATGGGGCTGTATTTAAGGATGAGAGTTTAAACTGGCCTGAATTTACAGTCCCGCTAAAATAGTTATCGGTTATAGATGAATTGCCTATAGTGACAGTATTTGAACCGTTTCCAGTGACGTTGTAACCTATTACTATTTGATTTGTCTGCCCATCTGCATCCGCTTTGGTTTCAGCACCCATAAAAACAGAATTTGTGCCCGTTCCGTTGTTTCCTGATGTAGCATAAGCCCCGGCATTGTTACCTATCGCTGTGTTATATGAAGCAGTTGTAAGTCCAAATAATGAATAATAACCAACCCCCACGTTTCCAGTTCCAGTTCCAAGACTAAACAAAGAGTTCCTGCCTATACCAAAATTTGCTACACCAGATGATATTTGGTAAACAGCCGAGTTACCTATAGCTAAATTATCACTAATATCAGAAGCCACATTGAGCATCGCTTGATGACCTATAGCCACATTTCTAGTTCCTGTAACAACATCCTCCATGGCCCTGTATCCAAAAGCAGTATTCTGCCTTGATCCGTTGTCTGATTTTCCAGCATCAACACCAAAGAAAGTTCCAGAACCTTTATTGTCATTATAAATCTGTCCGTTGACAGTGAGATTTCCATTAACATCTAAAATACTGCCGCTATAAGTAAGTCCACTTGTGCCTTCTGCTGTACCGTTTCCAGTAGCCACTAAAACTTGATTGTCTGTTATGGTGGATGTCTTTCTAATGTAGTCCGAATCAAAAGAAGATGTAGAACTAAGGTCGTTTACAACACCGTCAAATGAACAAGACTTGAAATAAGTACTCCCTACATCCGCAGCTATTTCTATTTGGTCAACACCTCCTGTTACCCCATCAAAAGTCACATTAGTGAACCTTGCATTTACAACATCTCCCGAAAGGTCAAGCAGGTTTTTGGTATTGTCGTTGTTGTCAAGATAAGCATTTACAACATTTACTGTTTGAATTTGCCCTGCATTGGCATCTATTTTTAAATTAGTTCCGTTAGTATTGAAAAAACATCCAGATATATTTACTAAATTCATAAACGAAGAACTGTCCTCGCTATGAATATACATTCCAGAACCTTCGTTTTGATCAAAGTCACAATCTGAAAAATTTATATCATAACCGTAATTACCAGACCCTGTAGAGTAAATCTCAACGCCATTCAGCCCATTATAAAAACCTGAATTTTCTGCGTGAAAGCGCACATGATTTACTATCTTTAATAAAGTAGATGTTTCATTATTATTTAATAGTCTAACGTTTTTAAAGAAAATTTCCTTGTTTGTCGTTGTGGATTCATTACCTACAACTATACCATAGCTAGAATCCTCAAATGTTATCCTTGTTTGATTACTTTGGCCTAGTAAAATGAATTCAACTGCACCACTTATTTCTATGTCGGAAGTACTTATAAAATATTTCCTTGTAAGTTCTAAAGTTCCACCTCCCTGTCCTTCCACAAAATCAATGGCCGACTGCAAGGCTGCCGCTGTTCCACCATCCCACCATCCAGATTTAACGTTACCCTCATATACCCTCACCCATCCATCAATAATAGTACCCCCGTTATCCGTTGCGGATAAAGTAGAATCATAAACAAAAGTTCCTGCAATACCTTCGTCCGTAACTATTGCAACATCCCCTGTAGTTGGTGAAGAAATAGCACTTAAAGCTGTATAATCGTCTGCTTTATATTTTACGGTTGATGAGGCAGACCCCCCTGCCGTTTTAAAACCCGTGTTGTCCCTAAACCAAGTAATTACGGCTGCTGCATTTGCAAAAGTGGCATCTGAATCATTACCGTCCCTAAATTCATCATAAGGAATCCCTGTTGTCCTAGAGAAAGCAAAAGGTCTGCCATCACCTGCGCCCATTGCAGTGGAGATTACAATATTTCCCAAATGGTTTATGTCCGCTTTTATATACTCCCTTTGGTACGATTCCTCTTTGTCGTTGTCCAAATTGGTCATTACGAATATTTTACTTTCGCCAACCGTTGAAACTCGGTATTGCGCAAGTGACACAACCGACACTAACAACATACCTACTAATAAAATGCACTTTTTCATTGTCTACTTATTTAATTGTTATTTAAAATTTATCCTTCAATTCATTGAAATACGATACTATTGCAGCGTAGTTCTTATAAACAAAAGCCCCTACCAATCCAGTTCCTATATTAGTCCAAAACTGTCCATGAAATAAGAAATAGAACACCAAGGCCAAAGCGAATAATCCTATCCCATAAAAACCAAGTCCAGTAGTGAACCTTAAAAGACCTGCGATTAAATTCTTTAAATTGTTTACAATTTTCATATCTATTTGTTTAACTGTTATTTTTTCTTCTTAAAAAAATTACCTGCTCCCTTTATCCATGCAATCCAAGACCCGCTATATTTAGCATCAACCCTTTCTTCTTTAATCTTAGGTATCCAATACACTATGAATATAAAAGCACCCATAATTACACCGAAGTAATCCAGAATAATCCAAGCTAAAAGAGGTACTACCGTCATTGTTACGGCAAATAAATGGTCTATTGTTGCTATCAATTTTTGGGGCATGACTTACTTTTTATTCGGTTCAGACCCAAACTTGTTTCGGGCTATATCTACTAATGCTTTTGGCGCAGCTATCAATAACGCCCCAAAAAGTATAAGGGCTATGATTTTAGCTATGGCATCCCATGTCAAAGCGTCAAGGTTTAAGAATATTACATCATAAACACCTCTTCCACTTATAAAAAGCCCTACTATAAACAGGACATATTCATATACCCCGTATTTCTTTAAAAATGTTTCTCTTATTGCCATTACTCCAATTTTTATAATTTATACCTAAGCATTTTTACTACCAATAACACTATCCAAAATAAAAGTTCCAAGTCCATCTTAATCAAGTGTAAATAATACGTTGCTGTTTATCCATTTGCCCTTACCGGGAACTGGAATTGGAAGCACATTGACTGTAATTACCAATTGAATAGAGTTGCTGTCACTATCTGACACATCATAATAAACATAGTAAGTTCCTACTACGCTTGTATTTACTGTTCCAGTAATTACAATGTCATCGGTTATATCGCCATCATCCGCATCATAAGCCGTTACCGTTGGGGGCGTATATGTACTACCTACCATTACATTATAGACTTCATATCCACTATTCGTAAAAGTCGGGGCGCTTCCACCTACAGGATCACCAGGCAGATTATCAAAATCACTTGCCCTTTCTGCCAAGAAAATATCCATAGCCGTCCATCCTGCCGCATTGTTGTAAGTAATGCCATCTATAACGTAACTGGAATTTACTTGGTCTCTTGTGGTAACACTATGTAAGGTTTCCCAATCATCATCCATTCCATCACTGTCGGCATCGGGATAATTACTACCACTACTTAACGCTGGAGGTGTTCCTGAATAAGTCCCTATACTTCCTGTATTGTTCAGATAATCGTTTATATACCTTGTATCCACGGCATCCCTATTCCAATAGAACGCCCCTAGAGTTGAGAGCATATCATCTATATCTGCCACTGGCAATATTAAATCACCTGTTATATCTGAACTGGCGTATCTTGAACCAAAAATGTAACCTGCGGTTGAGCCGTCATAAATACTACCACCAGATAATGTATTTAAATTGTCGTTCTCATATATATAAGTATCTGCCCAATCACCATCTTCTCCTGGCAAGGTGTAAACATCTACAATGGTTTTTGCCGAGGAAGTATAACTTCCAGATGCATTGGTTCTTTTGTTTCCAATGGCGGTGAACTTGGTGCCGTAACTGGCCTGTATCATCTCTATCTGGGTGTTGTGGGCGATACAGTTTATTTCTTCAAATGAAAGTTCCCCATCTGGAATCCACAAAGGTCTATTGGCATTAATACATCTTTGTTGGGTGTTGGCAAAGTAGTTTCTATAAATGGAAATTCTATAGTGTCCCTTATATAACAGCATACCCCTTGTAGCTTCTCCAAGTATGCAATTTTGCACGGTTATATCCCGTGCCTGTACATTGCCGTTGGCACTTGTGGCCTCAATGGAAATATTCATTTCGTCTGGATCGGGCCAAGAGAATGAGCAATGGTCTATAATTCCATCTTCCACTACACCGTTAGAAGTAATTACCCTAAGATTACTTATTACATTGGAACCTCTAAACCTTATATGGCGTATTATCCAATTACTAGCGGTTATTTGTATTCCCCCTGAACCGTCTATTTGAATACCTTGTCCGGGTGCCGTTTCTCCTGCAATGGTAAAATTATCATTGCCAACATTTATATAATTTGATAGGTTTATTGTACCAGAAACCCTAAATGTTATTATTCTAGTCCTACTGTCTATAAGCGCAGCCCTTAACGAACCTGGACCAGCATCGTTATTATTTGTTACAGGTATAATTACACCACCTCGCCCTCCTGTCGCATTTCTACCATACCCATTAGCCGTAAGAAAAGCTTTTACACTAGGAAGTACAACGGTCTGCCCGTTTACATTTAGGCATACCACTGCAATCATTGCGAACATTATTTTTTTTATTCTGTCCATATTATATTGTCTATATACATGGTTAGTGCTGATGGAACATATATTCTTAATCTTCCAGAATCACCATCAACTATAGATGTACAGGTAATCCCTGTTAATGTGTATGTGGTGTAAGTTCCGTTAAGCACATCTACAACATCGCTTACTGCGTTCCATTCATCACTTGTAGAGGTATAAAATTGAATCCCCGTTTCAGCACCGTTATAACTAATATCCAGACTTACATTGTATGTTACTCCTGCTGCAAAACCTGTGGGTCTATTGATAATTATTACGCTTTCTGTAGATGTGGTAATCTGTACCGCGTGAGTACCGTTTGTTTTTGGAGTAGTAACACTTGTTATTGTGGGTGAACCTGTGTTGCCAACAACTCCCGTAGTGGCATTGGCCTCTGCAATAGGGCTAATAGAATTTGCTGTTGCGTAGATATTGGTAGTAGGTGGAGTATAAGAATCAAAAGTTCCAATAGTTATCCAATTGTCCGATCCCCTTCTTATGACGGTCATAGGCTTGTTTTCCGTTGTAGTCTCTGTTGGGGAAAATGTAACCCCATCATCACCTATAACCTGAATTTTTCCCGTAGAGTGTGGAACAAATGTAAAAGCAACATCCTCGCCAAATGCTACGTCTGCATTTGTTGGCAACGTCATTACATAATCTGTACTGCTAGAATTGTAAAATAATTTACCCGCATCACTTAGACCCAAAGTTTTTTCAGTGGCAACCTCCCAATTAATGCCCGTTGCAGCGTTGGCATCCACATACGCCTTTACCGCTTGCTCTGTTGGCACTTTGGTATCACTATTCCCTGTCATTGTATCATCATCTACCACAAATGACATTGAAGCCGTGGAAGTGTCGCTATTCATTACTGCCCCTGCTGCGTCTACACTTGTAGCATCTACGGTATCCCCACCACCTAAAGTGGATGGGTCAACAAAAGTTATTCCACCACTAGTATTATCATAAGTAGCCACATAATTATCATGGCCTACTCCCAAAGGTGAGTTTGTAGTATTTAATGTAGCTGCTTTTATAGAATTTTGGTCTATGTTTGAATCTGATATAGTGTTCGATGCTATCTTTGCGCCTGTAATTGTAGCATCTAAGATTTTCGCAAAATTTATTGTTCCATCAGCTATATCGCCATTTACTATAGTCCCGTCAACTATCTTGGCGGAGGTAATCGAACCAGACTCTATTGTCCAAACTCCACTACTTACCGTTATATCTCCTTTGTCACCGTCTGAAATACCGCCCGAAATACCAACTCCGTTTATTTTATACGTACCCGTAATATCAATATCACCGTTATATGTTAAATCTCCAGAATCCTCTAGTGTTAAAAATTTAGCGGATGTGGTATTTGCTAAAAATATACCTGATTGAGTAGTGTTATATCCCAAAGCTGCTAAAGGACTAGTAAATGCGTTATCATAAAAAACCATTTGAGATGTCTCTGCAACACCTTCCCCCACCATTATTATTTGCCCTCCATCTCCTAATGCCCCACCCAAAGTGATAGCGTTCTCGAAGGTATTGGACTCCCCTGTCCACACATTTGAACTGGCCAATAGGCTTCCGCTACTGCTTACAAGGCTGACCGCCCCCCATAATACATCAGTGTCGGTAAATGTTAAATTCTTACTGGTAGTCAAAGCATTATAATCCAATCCAAGACCTGGAGTTGCGTCCATTTTCTTCATAAATGCAACGTTTCCTGTCTTAAAACTAAAACTATTCTTTCCAGAAGTACTTCCTATTCCATTGTCAGGCGTAAGCCTTAATTCGTTTGCCCCGTCTATATATCCTGAATAAGTTAAGTTACTAATACCATCTATCGGATTACTCCCCATCGATAAGGTTCCTGACATTGTAGAGCCTGTTTTTAATACAGCTTTACTATCTACCCACCTTTTTGTGGTTATAGAGTTATCTCCGGTTGCATCAATATCAGCATTTGAATACCCCTCTAAAGTAGCGTAGTTATTTGTAAGGTATAGATATACTTCGTTTGGATTTTCCCCTCCTCTTATCCTTACATAATCAGTCCCACCAACGGAACCATCAGGTAATATTTCTATTGCATTTGCATCGGATTGTTTAAGGTAAATACCTTCAGATATATTATTAGTCCCTGAAGTAACGACTGTTTTCCATACATCGTCACTTTCAGCCAACTCCAATTTATCTTCTGTCTCGTTCCAAATAAGCCAAGTTTCCCCTGTTGGCACATCAAAAGTATTTCTTACCGTTGTGGTAACTTCGCCCCTGAACTTTATAACATCCACTTTAGGCCCTCCTTGAGCATAAGACCCAATGGCAAAAAGACCTATTAATATGTAAATTATTTTTTTCATTTTATCAATGGTTTATCATTCTCTATTGTGGATTCACCTTTTTTATTAAAAAACCTTATGCCGTCTGCGAAATACTCCCATTTCGGCACTTCTTTGTTCCTTATCCTGTAACTTAAAATCAGTACTATTATATTAGCTATCAGTATCCCTATATTTATCACTATCATAACAACATATTTCCATCGTAAAACTTCGCAAACTTGGCCCCATCATCAAAATCATCCGGTATCGTGGTTAAAGCCCCTTTTGCAATACCTATTACTATTCTTGTATTGGCAATATTCATATAGATTACCCAATCGGTATTGGCTATTGCCGTGGTTGACGGGTCAGAAGCAAAACTAAAGACCAAGCATCCCTGTATAAACTTGAAAGAACGCCCCTTTAAAAGGTTGTCAACGGTCATCTTAAAAGAACTCCCCGCTGCGTTGTCCGTGGTGTCGCTCTTATCTACAATATACACCCAATCATCACCAGCCGGCTTTACCGTTAGCTCATCTTGGTCTGTTAATCTTTCGTTTGCCATTATCTATAATTTAAAATAACATGGGGCCTCCGTTCTGGAATAGAAAACCACTCCCATTTTGCCAGTAGTCATAGGCCCCCCTACTGAATACTGGCTCTCCGAAACCCTCTATTGTCCCGCTAAATGTTAAATACTCCCCAACAGAATTCTCTTCGTTTATATCTACTATATAACCGCTACCCTCATCGACTACACTACTTTCTGTGCTTCTTATCTGCCACTCAACAAGTTCTTTTGAACGCTTTTTTTCCCTTAGCGTGTCATAACTCAACATGGTGTCATCAAAATCCTCCCCTGTTGGTATCTGCATCCCCTCGAAGTCGATACTAAAAAACTGGTTTGTGGGTATGCTCGTGCGCCACCCTCCAGATTCAGCCGTTGTTGTCCTAAGCATTTCCGTACCTTCCTGCATAGGGTTTGCAGTAAGACAGGCAACAGGCTTATAATCTAAACCGTCCTTTATGTACAGAATCCTAGTATGTCCTTTTGAAAAACTCATTTAAACTATTTTAGGTTCTACTGTTTCAGCGTATATCTTTGCTTCGTTATAAAGTGTGGAAGGGTCTGCATTTATCCTTTCTTCCAACTTGTACCGTCCTACGTTCTCACTGGTATCAAATTCATATTCTACTATCACAAAGCCATTATCGGATATTTGTGGAACGGTAACTATACTTTCCGTATCCAAGTAACCAAAGAAAGAGCCTGTAAAAATCTTCCTCCTGGACGAACTTGTAATCTTGTTTTCGTTATAGACATATAACAAAGAGAAGTATGACAATTCATTTAGGTGCTTATCCTTTACCTGTATTATTGGATAATCAAGGGATAACTTCTTTAGTTGGTTGCTCAACACTCCGCCCCTAACCGTACCTAAATAAATATCATCGGATTCTGATTTCAATGACTTTGTGAATTGCATATCCGTTACCCCTGTAAGCCCTGTTATATTGGCGTTACTTCCTGTAAGTGTCAATTCGTACAACTCTACATAATCGGTAGGGTATATTGTACCACCTGGAGCAGAACAGGCGTTTATTATGACTTCTATTGTTCCGTTTGCAAATGTTTCCGGCAATTCCTGTTCAAACTCCACATCAACACCACTTTCCACGTTGATTATCAAAAACCCCAAAGACCCTAAATCGCTCCAATAAGGAACCCCCTCACTGGTAAACCTTATAAAGTAATCAGTTCCCGAAACGGTATATCTAAAGTCATAATTAAAGGTGCAATCGTCAAAATTGGATTGAAACCTTCCAGATATTTTTAAGAATTGGTCTGCTGTTACGTTTATATCAGAAGATGATTCAGCAGCCCACTTATCCGTATTTACGCCAGCATCATAAGAAAGTATCCTTATTAACCCGTTATCCCTAGATTCTGAATAATCCCCATCAGAAGCCCAATTTGGCATTGACACCCCGTTAACACCCCCCTCAAAAGAACCGTTTAGGATTAGCTGTTTTTTATACCTATATTCATAAGTAGTTGCCAGCTTTTGAAGCCCCCTTACATATTGATAGTTTTGATCCTCATTAACGTGTACTATATCTGTACTTGTCCTACCTGTAGAATCAACTTTTATTTCTACCGTTCCAGGAAGTGAAACGGTTATTTCTGTTGTATCGTTCCCGTCCTCGTCATAGTCGTTTATATAGCCTGAAGTAACATCTTCTATATCATATAAGTAATGCCTAAGCACCCAAACGCCCCCTATTTGGGAAATACACAATTGAAGCGAACCAAGCACCTCTAATAATACCTTTTGACAACTTACACTTTCACCGCTTTCATCATCTACCCATTGGCCTTGATCTATGGTCACATCTTTTAAGAAACGTCCTGTAGTATAAGGAACGGCAGAACCTGAATTGTTTAAAGCATTATAATCGTAAAAAGTATAATCCTTTATTTCAAAAGCATCGGCGGAATCCTCAAACCCTCTTATTAGGCATTGTGCTATAATCTTAGCCAGTTGTTCCTCCCCATCGTAAGCCGCCCCTAAATCATCTACATATGCCAAATCCTCTAAAAATGCTATCGGGTCAAGTACATCAAAATCTATCCAAGTATCTTTTGAAATCCAGTCCTTATTCGCTCCCTCGCTCGTTAAATAACCAAAGAATTTTAAATCAGTGCCTTTGTATATCGACACGGAATATTCCCTTTCCTCTGCGTTCATTAAATCATCAAGATCAACATCAGCACTCGCTAAAAGGCTTAATTTTAGGTATTTTGACCTTATTGGATAGGATAGGTCATCCATAGATGTAAGTCCAAGTATAGCCTTTCCTGTAAGTTCTATTACAGAACCTACATAGCCATCCAAAGATATATCCACCTTGTAAGTGTCATCTACGCAATTTATGTATGTAGTCCTATACTTTACTGCCATTGTTATATACTTAAACTACCTCCTAATCTTGTGTTACTATCTACCGTATTCCTTAGCACCCCAATTAATGAAGTACCCCTAATTTCAAATACTACCTTTCCGTTTCCTGATACGCCACCCGAATAAGATGAACCGCTAGAAAAAGAACTACCACTGCTAGACCCTTGACCGGAAACCGAACTTGTACCACCTGATGAACCTATTTTGTTCGCCCCTGCCGAAAATGCAGAACCCAAAGCGACCAAGGCCACACCCGCTGCAATTGCTACGTATGGGTTTAATGATTGTAATGCTGTCTTTACTGCCAGGATACCAACACCTGTAGCAATAGCCAGTTCCCCTAATTGGGTAAGCATAGCACCTATTGACCCTAATAAAGCCTTAGCTAAACTTTCCCCAAGGTTTCCGCCCTCTACCATAGCTTTCCCTATAGCCTCGCCTATACTTGCAAAAGTGTTCGTAATGTTGTTTTCTATGATTCCGCTTAAATTGGTATCAAAGTCTATAAAAGCTTCTTCTATCCTTGACAATTGCGGTTTAATCTTGGAAACTGAATCTGTTAATGCAAATCCTATAATATCTCCTAATTTATTCATCTTGACATCGAAGCCCGTAAAATCGGGCTGGAACTTATCAAGTGCTTTTTGTACGTTGTCATTTATAGCAAATACCTTATCAAGATTGGTAAAGGTGTTCTTGAACTTTTCCTTTGCTTTTTCCGATAACTGGATATTTGGGTCAATGGTTATATTGCCACCTACAAAAGCGGTTAACTTATCGTTTTCTTTGGCTATATCCGCTAACTGCCCCTGTAAATCTGCCTGCTCTTTTAATAGGCTGTTTGCGCTTGCAATCTCATTTGTATAAGCTGCTGCTGCTGGATTTATACCTAATAGGTAAGATTGTTGTGTACTTTTAGCAAACTTATCCCTAGCATCGGCCCTCTTTGCATCGTTCTTGGCTATATTGGCGTTTAGTTCGTCCAATTGACTTTGTAGCAATATCTCTTTCTTCGCATTTGCTACCAAAAGGTCACTCGCTGCGGTTGCCTTAGCCCTTTTTATTATGGATTCGGTAAGTTTATCGTAAGTAGTCTTTAGACTGCCATTTAATAAAGATTCCTCTTTTACGTTCTTAAAGTAGGTAGGGTATTCTTTTTGTAGTTGTTTAATACCATCCTTTCTAAGTTCCATAGAGTTGTTTGTGTTCTCTATCTGACCCCTTAGAAGTTTAAGTTGTACAAGTTCTTCGGCTGCGCCCCTATTGCCCTCTACCCTTACCCTATTGACACCTGTTAAGGCGTTTCTATAGTTCTCAAGGCTTTCGGCCATTTTCTTCTGTGCCTCCGCTAACTTTTCCGCCTCTGTTTTGGATTTGCCAAGGCTGCCACTAAAGAAAGTCAGTGCAGAAGTAACCACTGAAACAGCCAACAAAATACCCGCTGGCCCTGATAATGAAGCAAGCATTAATTTTAACGCTGGAATAGTACCCCCTGCGCTTTTGGATAAGTGTCCGAAGTTTGCCGTTAATTGTTGGATGTTGTTACCTACGCCCTGTATCCCAAATGGAGCATCTTGAATAACCCTGGAAAATTCCTGAACGGAAGGAACGGCATTGGCTGCGCTCTTTCCTACCGTAGTAAAGCCTTTAGAACCTTTTTTAGCCTGTTTATCTACCTCACTGCCATATTCAGCGAGTTTCTTTTCCGCTTTATTTAGCTGGCTCTCTAAGTCCTTTATGTTTGCGGTAAGAATCGCTTCTAATTCAGCGGCCATTTTTTTGTTCTTTTTGCTCTTTATATTTCCTCATTGCCTCTAAAAAAGCCTGCCTTTGTTCTTCTCCAAATTCCTGCTTTTTATCCGTTCCTATTTTCCAAAAAGCCTCTTTTCTTGGAGGCGTTTTTTTTGCAAACAAGTATTGTGAACAATGGGCCTGATAAGCGACCTCCCTAAACAACATTTCTTCCCTTTCCTGTTTCTTCTTATGACCAATAGACCTAAGAACAAATTCGGGCCAACTCATATCAAGTGCCTCCTGTAATCCAAAACCTAAAGTCCCAACAGCAAAGGCAATGACATCTTTATTCCAATCTATTTTTTTTT
>TARA_R110002167_G_scaffold104172_3_pt1 | contig 16608 bp, 18 predicted proteins | sample TARA_R110002167 | Tara Oceans TARA_R110002167 (sample SAMEA4398238) | marine metagenome | biome: Polar Biome; feature: [MES] marine water layer (ENVO:01000295) within the mesopelagic zone...; material: water (ENVO:00002006), including particulate matter (ENVO:01000060) such... | reverse complement strand
GAGGTGTCAAGGGTGTTAATCGAAAATCTATTAGAACAAAGAGAAAGCGGAACAACTGGCACAACAAAATTCTTCAACGATGCTGCGGAAGGGTTGATTGGTGGATTGATTTGGAAATTAAAAACGGAATATCCAAAATACTGTACGTTACCCCATTTGATAGCTGTTTATCAATTTCTCGATACTAAAAGTTTGATTCAGTTTCTGGAAACCAACACCACATCACGAGCAATGGCAGATGCCTTTATAAGTGGCAAGGATTCTGAAAGGCAGACCGCTGGTGTAAAAAGCACATTGGCAAATGCGCTGAAACGAATTAGTACACAACGTATATTTATGGCTTTATCCGCAGACAAAGTGCCACTCAATATCAATAACGAAGATAATCCTTGCGTAATTTCAATAGTCAACAACCCCAAATATGAAACATCATATTCGCCAGTCATCGCCACTATAATTCACACTATTACAAAGCAAATGAGTGTGCGAAGTTCCAAACCTTCATTTCTATCAATGGAAGAAGCGCCGACCATTCGTTTATTAAATATGCATCGTATTCCAGCTACATTGAGAAGCTATAATATCTCTACAATTTACGTGATGCAGGATAAAATTCAAAACGATATGATGTATGGCGATAAAGCGAGCAAAGCTATTTTAAGCAATCTTTCCTACCAGTTTTTCGGAAAGGTAAATGACCCGGACACCGCAAAATATTACGAACGCTTTTTTGAAATCATTAAAGACCCAACCAAGAGCATAAGCCGAGGTCATAATTTAGATTTTGATATCCGAATTATTATTGGAGAAAAAGAAATTCCTAAAATTAGGGCAGATGCTTTTTTTCGCTTAAAGCAAGGAGAGTTTGTTACTTATGCAGATGGAAAAGATAAAAAAGTGCAGTTTAAGTTGCAAAAAATTCAGCGGGAGCTTCCAGAAGAATCAAAGCAATTTACCCAAGATGATTTAGAGGCTAATTTTGAGAGAGTTTATGAGGAAGCAAAGTCAATTTTTTCTCTGATTGCATAGATTTGGGTTAAACTTGAATCAATTATTTCCGATTTCATTTTCATTACAATGTTTTTATGCAATATTACCAAGCCAATTAAATGCTCAATGTGCATATGAATGGCTCTCTATTGTTTGAAAGTATTGTATGTGGTATTAAAAGTATCCTGTAATATGCGAGATAGTATATTTAAACACAATAGGATAGCAAATAGTGAAATTATCTTGGCTGCCTGCTTCCACGTTACCTTTGAAATTTTGAAAGGAATTGATTTAAAAGACTTCTACTAATTTTCAGACTTACCCGCTTTCCAATATGATACAGCAGCGTAATTTATACTGTCCCATATTAATCTATTTTTTAAATAATTCCTCAATTTATTTACAGTTGCATATTCAGCAGCTATGTAGATGTACGTTTCATTTTCTTTTTTATCTCTCAGCATAGTTTTTGAAATACTTGCAAGATAACTTCCTTTTTCGGGATGCGGGTTATGCAACCATGTTATTTGAGTCCTTGCATTTGAAGGCAAAGGTATTTCATCTTTTGCACCGTAGACTTCCAAAAAGATTTCCGCTTCCACACCATCGGGTAGTTGTTCTAAAATGCAACTTATGACCGGAAGTGCTGTATGATCACCTATAAGTAAGTATCTGTCAGATGTAGGGACAAGTGGTTTTGTACCTTGTTTCATTCCAACTTTTAATCTGTCACCTGCTTTCGCTCTGGAAGCCCAGCTTGATGCAGGACCATAATCTTCATGCAAGACAAAGTCAATCCTTAGCTCTTGGTTGAACAAGTCTAACTTTCGGTTGGTATAAGTTCTTACCTGCTCAATTGATTCTTCAACGGTATCACTTTTTTTTTCATTGGGAAAATGAATGCTATCAATCCCTTGTGATGGAATGAACAGCTTATTGTTAGAACCTTCTTTTACACTCTTAAGTTGTTCAACTAATCTTTCCGGAATATGAAAAGTAATTCTGATGTAATGTGGTGTTATTAATTCCTGTTTTTTTACTGTAAAAACAGCTATTATCTTATTGTTAATATCCATTCTCTTATATTATTAAGTTATTCAACAAGGGTACATTTCACTAGGATTAAAACTGGACGATCTGGACTGAATATTGGTCGCACGGTCTAAAAATATGGCGAAATAGTTTGGCAATAGTATACTCCTAAATTTTGGTTTAGAAACTTGCTCTGTTCGGCTCTATTTATCGCTCATCTGAACGTGTTTTCGCAAACTAATTTATCAAGTAAAGGAAAAAGAGGCGGTATTAATTATTCATAATTCAATTTACCATTATTAGTCAAGTTCCTGAAGTAGATTTTCAAGGTCGAGTTCTTTAATTAACATATTAATTGATCCGTCGGCGTCGTAAGACCATAGTTCTTTTGGTCTATCCCAATAAAGTTCTACACCATTTCCGTCTGGATCATTCAGATAAAGGGCTTGAGAAACTCCGTGATCACTCGCACCGGTTATCGGATATTTTGTCATTCTTATTCGATGATAGATTTTGGCAAGTTCTTTCCTCGTGGCATAAAGGATAGCGGTGTGGTAAAGCCCGACACCCTTCACGGGGGCAGGTGGTGACCCGGCGCTATGCCACGTATTGAGACCGATATGATGATGATAGCCGCCTGCTGATAGAAAAGCGGCCTGTTTCCCATAGGTTGACGTCAGTTCAAAGCCTAATAAATCTTTATAAAAACCAAGTGAACGATCAAGGTCGGCTACTTTTAGATGCACGTGCCCTATCCTTGTATTTGCGGGAATTGTATATTTTTCTTTCATAGAACAATGTGATTTCTTGAGTTTATTCAATCCATAAATAGCTGTCTCTCTATTTGCTACTTAGCTTCGTTAATCTGTTAAGCTTTAGGCTAAATCATTTGCTAGCCCTTGAATTGAAAGTAGGATATTAACTGTAAACCTTTGCTATGAATTGATGTATAGAAGTTGGTTTTCTATTTAAGAAATTAGACAAGGTATCATCTTCTTTGTCCATTGTTTGTTCCGCTATAGCTGTACTCCACATAGTGGACATACCAATGTACATTTCGGGTACGCCCGCTTTTTCCATAATAGCTTTAAACTCATTAATATCTGGGGATGTGTACTTGACTTTTTTATTCAATACTTCAGAAATATTTTGGGCTATGGCATTAAAACCAATGGATTCGGTATTGGTTAACGAATAGGTTTTGTTTTTATGATCCTCTGTGGTTAAAACGTGGGCAGCAACTTCCGCCAATTCTTCACGAAGGACCCAGCTTGCTTTTCCTTCTCCTGCAGGAAACAAAATGTTTTCGTTTTCGGCCACTTTATCGCCAACAAAAGCGAGTATCATTTCAGCATAAATACCATTTTGAAGTATGGTGTAGTCAATACCACTTTCTTTTAAATAGTTTTCAGACTCAACGTGAGAATTTTGGAAATCTGCTATGGTTGAATCCTCATATCCTGGTTTTCTAACAAAGGAGGTATATACAATGTGATTGACTTTTGCTTCCTTGGCCGCTTTTATTACATTTTTGTGATGTAACGTGCGGTTTTCAATAGCTTCTCTATTGTTGCTTGATACCAACAATAATTTATCTACTCCTCGAAATGCCTCTACCATCGAACCGTGGTCAGTATAATCGCCTTGTTTGATATGTACTCCTTTTTCTTTCAAACTAATTGCTTTATCAGAATCTCTGACTAAAACTGAAATCTCTGTAGAATTTACTCCTTTTTTTAGTAAATGTTCAACTGCTTTTGAACCAAATTGACCTGTAGCCCCTGTTACTAATATCATATTTCTCTTTATTTAAATGTGTGTCAAAAATTATATCAATCAATAATTTTTAATTGTTTTGAAGTTTATTGTGGCTTATGTACGAAGCAATTAAAATTGCAAGAAAAACAATTCCTGCGATAACCTTATCAGCAGGGTCTCCTACTGCATAATGTGCTATAGAAGCCGATACGAACATAATTGCGAACCCGATGTAAGCCGTATCTTTTAGCAATCTAATGGGCAGCCAAAGTAAAACTGCACCAATAAGTTTTGTAATTCCCAATTCTATCCGAAAATAATCCGGGAACCCTAAATGTTCCATTGATACTTTGACTTCGGGTTTGGTAAGGGTCTCAAACGCAATATATACCATCATTGCAGAAATAATTCCTGTTGTAATGTAATATGTGATTTTTGTTGCTTTCATTTTTTTTTATTTTTGAAAATTTGATGTTACAAAATTATGTATATTTACTAACCAAAATACAGTAGTTACCAAAATGTAAGTAGTAACCTTATGGTTAGTACATCTGAAAAAAGAATAATGAATAAGAATAAATTAGAGTATTCACCTGTTCAATGTACAAACCGTCTATCAGCAACAGAGGACGCTATATACGTTCTTGGAGGTAGATGGACCATACGGGTTATGATTGCAATTTTAGGCGGACATACAAGGTTCAACGAATTACAACGAGCCGTAAAAGGTATTTCCGCAAAAATGCTATCAAGCGAACTGAAAAAATTAGAGGTAAACCATTTGGTTGAAAGAACTGTATTTGCGGACCAAACCCCTGTAATAGTAGAATATCTTCCTACTGATTACAGTCAATCGTTGAAAGATATTATTACTGCTTTGGCTCAATGGGGAGAAAAGCACAAAACGAAAATCACTACCTATAATTAAAATAGGCGAACATTTCGTGATGACAACAGTTCGTATTAGCATTGCAACCTGTCCCCGAAGATATGAATTTCACAATAGTTTGAAATAGAGACAAACGACCGAAATATTATACTACCCAATTATTTTTTTTGTTTCTGATATGTTTAAAAGTATAATAGTATTACGTAATATTATTAATAGCATAGGCTTCATTTAATCTTTATTTTATTTAAATCTAATGGTGCTTAAATGTCCCCCCAAATGGATTCTAATTATTACTTCTAGTATTCAAACACGTTGGCAACGAGCTAAAAAAAAAACAGCATAAGAAACATAAATGAAATATGAAAATACTAAATAGTAGAATTGAGGATATTAATAAAATATTCGAACTTTATAAAATAGCAACCGATTATCAAAAAACAAAATCAGTTGTTCCTTGGCCGAATTTTGACCGAGAATTGATTGAAAAGGAAATTGACGAAAATAGACAATGGAAAATTATAATTGATGATGAAATTGCTTGTGTTTGGGCTATTACAGAAAGTGACATTCAAATTTGGCAAGAAAAAAATGAAGAACCTGCAATTTATATTCATAGGATTTCTACAAACCCAAATTTTAGAGGTCGGAACTTGGTAAGTGAAATTGCAAAATGGTCAAAGAATTATGCCGTCCACAAGGACAAAAAGTTTGTGAGAATGGATACTGTTGGAGAAAACGTAGGACTAATTATTTACTACAAAAAATGTGGATTTGATTTTTTAGGTTTATCAATATTAAAAGAGACATCTGAACTTCCAGCTCATTATAATAATGCTACAGTTAGTTTATTTCAAATGTCCGTTTAGCGCTAATACGAAGTCGGTAAAAACCGAAAAAACCAGCTGGAAACAAGCTAAAAACAGAACATAGAACGAAAAAAATATAGAATGAAAAAAATTGGACTTATAGGAGGAATTAGTTGGACTTCAACTTTGGATTATTATAGATTCTTTAATCAAGGTATTAATTCAAAATTGGGTGGCTTAAATTCTGCGGAATGTATTATATATTCATTAAATTTTTCAGACGTTCAAAATAAAGGTTGGACAAATTCTTTTGACCTTATTTTTGATGCTTGCAAAAGTTTAGTCTCAAGCAATGTTGATGCGATAGTTTTATGTGCAAACACAGCGCATCTATTTGCAGACGAAATTCAAGAAAAAATTGACATCCCAATTATTCATATTGCATCTGCTACAGCAAAGGAAATAAATAGGAGGAAATTGAGCAAAGTTGGATTATTAGGAACTAATTTCACAATGGAAATGGGTTTTTACCGTGATAAACTGAAAGAATACGACATAGAAACAATTATTCCATCAGATAAAGAGGATATTGAAATAATACAAAATATTGTCAAAAATGAGCTTGGTAAAGGAATTGTAACTAAAGAATCAAAAGAGAAATTTATTAATTATGCTAATAAGTTGGTCGAAAGAGGAGCTGAAGGAATTGTTTTAGGTTGCACAGAAATACCTATGCTAATTGAACAAAAAGATTTTAATTTCCCTGTCTTCGATACGACTAAAATTCACGTGGAAAATATGATAAATTTTGCGTTGGAAAGTGAAAATCCAGTTGCCAATATTGTATAAAAAATAGGCTTTGAAAAAGCTGTAAAAACTATGCTTATGTGGATTTATAAAGGAAACGAACATTAAAATATATAAGAATGATAGCAAGAGTTTGGAAAGGAAAAACTAAAATTAAGCACTCGGAGGCTTACACGAAAGTTATTATAGAACGTGACATACCTGATTACGAAAAAACAAAAGGATTTGTAAAACTCACATTTCTAAAACGTTCTGACAATCAATTTACTTATTTCAAACTAATAACTTTCTGGAAAGATTTAGAAGTTATAAAAAACTTTATAGGACCAGATTTGGTGAAAGCAGTGTCTTATAAAGAAGACGATAAGTATTTGGTTGATTTTCCAGGAAATGTAATGCATTACGAAGTCTTTGCTGAATAAGCCAGCACACGTCAAACTCATAAAAAACAATAGAACAATTGGCTGACAAATTTTTAAATTTGCTTATTGAGAAAAAAGATAATATTTAAAATTTAGGCTTGTTTTCAACAGAATAGTAGTTTTTTTGGCCTTACTATTTATACAAATCCGTTACCCACAATACTAAAAATGCAGCAATTATACAACCACATAAATCAGTATACTGAAATTCAGTTAATTTTTTGAAATAGCGTCTGTTTAGAAAAAAGAAATCATTTATAATGCAGGAAGTAATGATTTAGAACATTTTTTTGTTTTTAGTAGATGCTTGCCTATGTACCTTATTAATGACAAAGGTACTGAACAAACGCTGCATTTTGCTATCAATAATTGGTGGCTTACAGATTATTTGGCGTTTCAAAATAATAGAAATTCAGAGTTTTATATACAAGCAGTAGAACCGACTACTATCCTTAAATGAGGTTTTGCAAAACTAGAAGAATTATTTGAGCAATATTTTGCGAATTATTTAAACGTCCGAGCGAGTACATCTAGTGGAAATACTTTTTGTAATTCGTTTTTGTCGTTAAACCTTGTATGTCCACCTACCACCCAGAACGTATTAAGCATCTTTAGTCGCTAATAAATAATTAGTGCATTGCGGTTGAGAATACGCTGTTTTTTTGTTGTCTTCTTTCTTGTTTTGCTTATTAACTAACCTAAAAGTTACTACTAACCTTTTGGTAATTACTGTATTTTGGTTAGTAAATATACATAATTTTGAAATATCAAATTTTAAACATAAAAAAATGAAACAAGTATTGCATATAATTTCAAGTCCAAAAAAGGAGGCATCTATAAGTAGAGTTTTGGGGAAAAAAGTTATCCAAAATTTAAAGGAGAAACACCCACAAGCAAATATTACGGAATATGATCTTTCAAGAATTCATATGCCTCATTTAACCGAATCACACATTAATGCATTTTTCACCCCTGCAGAAGATAGGACCCAGGCTGAAAAGTCGGAGATATCTATTTCTGACAAAGCACTTTCTGACTTAATGATAGCTGATATCCTCGTTGTTGAAGTCCCAATGTACAACTGGAACATTCCTTCAACTTTAAAGGCATATTTTGATCAGATAGCGAGGGCTGGATTTACATTCAAATATGAATATAAAGGAGACAGCCTATTACCTACCGGATTATTAAAAAACAAAAAAGCATATATCGTAACTTCTTCAGGCGGTATTTATTCCGAAGGAAAATTGAAAAAATATGATTTTACCACGAGCTATGTTAAGTTTTTTCTTGATTTAATAGGAATTGAAGTTATTAATATTTTCAGAGCAGAGGGACAGGCGATCTATGGTCGTGATGAATCTTTACGAAAAGGGATAGAAAGCATTGTTATTGAGTAATGTCTGTCCAAGTAGTTATTAATAAATATAAACGATTGTATGTCTGTAGATTTCGCCACAGTAGACTAAATTCCGTGGCGGATTGAGATTTTTTTAGCAATAGAAAATAGTTCTAATTCATTAGCAATTAAATCATTAATGTGGTCGATTGATAACGAATTGGACTGTCTCTATTTTGCTAATGAAATATATTTTCACTTATTCAAAAGAAGAGATTTATTTAAAGACTAGAGAAGCTTTTCCTGATTTAGTCAATAATGTACCTCAATATTTAGTAGCAACTTATCTAGGACTTTCACCAGAATATGTTAGTAAAATAAGGCGAAAAAGATTTTCTTGAACTGGTTCAATTTTATAGAAAATAAATAAAGCTAATTTTGCTAAGAATATTATTATTCTAATAAAATGGAACAAAAAAACATAATCAAAACTTACTTTATGAAAAAGAGCATATTTACATTATTAATTTTGACAATTATTAATATTAGTTGTAAAGAAGACAAAACAAATACTAATGACGAAAAGAATATAGTTAATCAAACAGAAATAAAAACGGATACATTAACAAAGCATATAAAATCATTCAAAACGGAATTGCCGACAATCGGACTTTTGATGTATAATGGTGTTTTGCAAAGCGAAGTAATTGCAACATCTGATGTTTTCTCAAAACCAACCGAAGATGGAAAACAACTTTTTAACGTAATAACTATTGCGGAAACGGAAAGTCCAATCACCACTGAAGAGGGAATGAAATTTATTCCTGATTACACTTTTGAGAATTGCCCAAAATTAACCGCTCTTTTTGTGCCAAGTGCTTACGATATGTACGCACAAGTCCACAACGAAAAAATCGTGAACTTTATAAAAGAGAAAAATATGGAAACTGAATATACCGTGAGTAATTGTGCTGGAGCTCAATTAATCGGAAAATCTGGAATTGCAGATGGATATAAAATTGTTACGTGGATTGGTGGTGGAAAAGAATTACAAAAGGACTATCCGAATTTAAAAGTACAAAACGACAGTTTGGTAACTTTTGTTGAGGACGGGAAATTCAGTTCTTCGAATGGAAATTTAGCGAGTTACATTTCTGCATTGAATTTAGTGGAAAAAATGACCAGTAAAGAACATAGAGAATTTGTCGAAAGTTATTTATATCTCGACCGACTTCAAAATTGGAATGAATAAAGTACTGTGGGCAACACCTGTATTAGGTGCTTTAACTCAATTTATGGGTTTACGGAAAATAATATGCATTAGGTCTAAAAACAAGCCAATAAATGTATGAACCTATCCGCTATAGTATATAATTTAAAGCAATTCCTAAAATCACACGAAAACGATTAAAAAGTGGTTGAGGAATGCTCGCTTTAAATATTCTTCTGAAAAAGATGATATATCATCTAAAAGAATGGCTAATTTTAGACATTAAAAAATTAAACGTCAGCCTAGATATCATAAGACAATAGGAATTCAAAAAGGACCTTTTTCCCTCGGGCCATTATACATAACCTTCCATTGGTCATCTTCTTGAACCAACTTAAAAATACCGGGCTTCGGGTTATAAGATGTAGAATATTTTACCCAAGCCACCTCGCCATCAATAGCTTCATCGACCACTTTAAAATTAGCTTCTGAATCTTTATCTTCATTAAACATTTTTTGAATATTCGAAAGGTTGGTATAACCTTCCGCAGTGGTATGTTTTTTTAAAGTAGCTTCATCACAGTGATAAAAACTCTCGGCAACAACTTTGGCAGTATCAGAAGAGGAAAGATTCTTGTTTTCTGAGCACGAGATGTACAATAATACGAGTGAGCAAATAACTTATTTTTTCATAACTATACTAATTTGGGTTATTAATAAAAATATGTGATATTTTTAGTTCAATATTATGCTCGCCATGTTTTTCGTTCAATTCCAAAACTACCTGTCGGTCATTGGACAAGGAAATCTTGGGCATAACATAAACAAATCGCGCGGTTTCATTTTCTGTAATCTTTGAATGTAGATGGTGCTTAAAAACAGGATTTTGATTCAATCGCTGTAACGATTTCTTTTTACCTTTTTGCCGAGTTTCTACAGATAGTTTTAAGAAATTCAAATCATAATTTAGGCTAGATGTATTCTTGATCTGTATAATGAAGTAAAGCACTTCTTTATGGAAAACTATATTTTCTACGCTCAAAACGATTCCTACAGTTCGTTTGATCAGGTTGCCGATTCTTTATTTTCGTCTAAGTAGACTTGAACAGTTTTTCGAAACTGGTCGTCTTTGCTTTCAACAGAATTTTTGATGATTTTGGTAATTGGCTTACTGATCGTAATGGGTTTTTCATTTCCTATACTGTTCGCTCTCCGAATAAAATAATTGAGTTTAGAAAGCTGTTCTTTATATCTTATTATATATGAAAAAATGAAGCCTTTTTTATTTAACCACCAAAACATTGCTTTCCTTTCCTTTCCTTTCTAGGCCAGGCTTGCAGCAGTCCAAAATACTGTTCTTTTTCACGATTATAAGTAAAGACGAAATTATCTGAACCGGGTTAAGTCTTGTCTTATAGGTTCTGGAAAAAAGAGAGCTACTTTTTTTTGTCATTTGCATAAATGGTGTCTAGAATTGTGTTTGTTTGCGCTTTTGCGAAAGCGGTAATAATGAGATCTTTTTCATAAGAGTTGTATTTAAATGCCTACCTGCCTACCTGCCTACTGGCAGGCTGGTTTTGGGCTCTCAATTTTTATTTACTATCTTTTTTAAGGTGTTTTCGAAATAATCTGTAATCAATAATCAGTGTGGATTCTTAGGAAAATTGCGGTCAACGATAATTAGGTTTCCTGTGGAAACCAATTCATAGGGGTCAATTATAGAGTCTCTATTAATTTCAAAAATGGTGGTCGTAGTTAAACTGTACGAAGTATTTTTTTCTGTTATTCTTGAATCGATACTCAATACTTTTGAACCAGGGAATATTGTAATAATAGATTATAAACACCATCAGCTTTTTTTTGACGGTTCAGATTGTCCACGAAACTATTGCCCAACCAAAGTAATTTTTCCAAATTCTGTTCATAATTACCGGCATCGATGTTATAGAAGTAGTCGTGGAACAGGTCTAAATACGCTAAAGTTTCGACTTTAAAATTTTCCTTTTGGGTAATGAGATTCAGGGGAATAATACTACCATCAGTATTGATGGCAAACGCATTATTTAGCGCATTTTTGTTTTTGGTAAATGCCATCCACACCGATAATGTGCTTGATAGAAATGCAAACGTGATAGCGACCAGCACGATAAACCGGTTTAATTTTAGGACGTTGTAAAATAGTTCTATAAGGTGCTTTCATTTTTATATTGGATTAGTTACGGAACAACCTTAGCGTGAAGGACATGGTACGCCTATATAATTTGAATTTCAGGAAAACGATAAAACCTACCGAGCCTAATTGGACGACCGTTGCGAAAAAGCCCTGCCCAACATCTGTGGCGAATAGATTGATCCAAAAGTTGGTGTTAATTTCCGTATAGATTGCATTGATAAATATATCTACCATAAAGAAGGTCGGGACGAGCATATACACGGCAGCATATAGCTTAAAGAAGTTATAGGCCAAGGAACGGAATTTCTCGAAAACGGTCAGGCTTATGACCAACGGAAAAAATGCATGCATTATGGCTAAGAGGAAAAAAATTCTGCCAAGAATAGCGGGTAGATGAAGAGGTCTAATATCCAAAGGAGGACACTGAAAATGAAAGCTATGATTTTAAACTCATAGAGTGGTGTGACCAATGCTATATATAATAAGGTCTTTGCCATACTGGCAATATCCAATAAACCTATTTCCTCATTAAGTGGTAATTCCTGTAATTATAGAGGAAGTAAAGCTGGTGCCGTTCCCATGCATAGGCCTTCTATGGCGACTAGAATATCATCGAAGAATCCTAATACTTGTGTTGAAAAAATCACTAAAACAACTATTGCGAAATTTTTGGTAAGTTCGCCAGGACTCAAAGAACAAGTGTACGCATACCTATCCGCAATGCCCTCATTGTATTTCTTTAAAATATTGACCAAAAAAATAGCACAACTAGCGTTTTAATCTCGGCAATAGTATATTGCGAGAAACTACTGTTCTGTATGGCCTCGAAAACAGTGTCTATATATTCTAGACCTATTCTTAAAATAATGGTTGAGGTCATTTTTAATCGTCGGTTTTGCGGTTATTGATTTTGTCTTGCATTTTTCTGAACGAAATAATATCCCTGTACCGTTTTGTTTTCGTGGTGATATTAGAAACCATTTCTCTGAATTCAAGTTCTTTTTCTTTTAGAATTACTGAGCCTTCCGCATCGCTCATTTTTAGATAATCGTTCGATAGAATCTCATCTATATAATCTAATGTGTCCAACGAATTTTTTACAATTGCACTAAATTATTGCGATACTTCATGGACTTTGATGTAAAGGCGATTAAGAATATCTCTTAGATCACGTTGCATTATTCGGATTAGGTGTTAATTGTTGCGCCCGATTTCTCGAACAGCTTTTAACTGTTTGACCACGTCATTAACCTGTTCAATATTCTCTTTTTGTGTTTTAAAAAATTGGAGGGTCTTTATAATGTTGGCCGTCTGTTTTCCCGATTCTATATGCTGTTTAACCAAACTGATAAAATTGGTATTATCATACGTGGGCAGTCCTTGAGCGGTAGCACCGCCAGGCGATAAAAAAGCTATAGTAAGTAGGAATACTATTATTCTGATTATATTTTTCATGGTCTTTTAGTTGAGAATTGGTAAAGATTTTGATGGCCTCTTCCATTGAGCCAGTTTTATTATAAATCGCCATAATGGCGTTGTTTTCCTGTCCATCAGTTAAGTAAGCAGCATATGCCTCTTTGGGAACTTCAAACCTGAAAATATTGCTTTCCTTTCCAATTTTAATGAACATTTCCGTGTATTTCCGAGCGCTGGTAAAGTTATATCTTAATGGATTTTATTTGATTTAAGTCGTGACTGGACAGGTTGAGTCTTTTGACCAAATCATCATAGCCCTTTTCACTATGTAAGCTATAAATAACCTGAGTGTTTTCTAGGATGCTTGCAGATGTTGAATTAGTTGGAAGCTGATTTATGGATTGTATGATAATCCCAATCGCACCGTTTTGTTTACGAATTGCTTGGTAATTGAATTACACACTTTCCAATACGTTGTCAAACTTTAGTTTCTTGGCAAACTCATCGAACAGGATGATGCCTTTTTGAGCACGATTTTTCCAGATAGTTCTTTGAATAGCGGACTTGATTAGCTTGAACATTACTGATAGGATTTACTTATTATCCTTAACTTCATCCAGTTCAAAAACTATCAAGGGTTTGTCCTCTATTTTATAGGTCTGGTCTTCGCTGATTTCAAACAGGAAGCTGAATAAACCATCGCCGACTTATTCAGACATTATGTGCAAGAAGCTCGTCACATTGAAATAGTCAGGATGGATTTTAAGACTTTTCAGAAGATTTTTTTGATTCTTTTCTATAAAGTCGTAGAAACCTTCCAGTGAATGATTGTTGAATGTGCTAATGTAATAATGGTGTAGTATTTTTTTGATTGAAACGGATTGTACTTTTGCAACCTTTATCTCGGATGCAAATAGTTCGAACAGAAACACTGGTAGTTCTTCGAAACGTTCAGGAGTCAGGTCATTTTGATGGCTAATGTAAAATGGTTTGATGCCCAGATTCTTACCACTCTCGTAATGGAGCACAGTGCACTTTTCTGGATATAATTTGGCGAATTTGGTATAAGAGCCACTAAATCAATAATGACTAGGCGTACGCCACTTTCAAAATATTGGCGTAGAATATTATTAGCGAAAAAGGATTTTCCCTCTCCTGTAGGTGCGAAAATGGCAAAGTTCGGCGCCTTAATTCGTGTCTTTTGCTCATCCCAAACATCCTTTAAAATGGGAATGTTATGTCCACGGTCATTAAAAATGATGCCAGTAGTATCCGATTTGTAATTGGTATTATTTATGAATAGGCAGGGTGCATGTTTTAAATCATTAACGTATAAGTCGTTGTTAGAGAAATCAGTCGAGGATGTTACTGTCCTGTAATACGGCTACAGGTTAATATTAATTTTAAGCGGTATATTGATGCGCCTAATTAGGTGTTTTATAGTCTAAAGATAAATGCAATCTTTTGGAGTTGTATAATTTGATTGCATTTTTGGCTGCTTTTTTAGCATGTACCACCCTTGTAAAAGTATGGTCGAGATGGATTCATCTTTTAGAATACCGTTGACCCTTTCAGCTAATGCGTTTTCATAGCAATGGTTTTCTTCTGTCATACTGATTTTAATTTTCTTTCTTTACAGTATTTGAGTATAGACATTACTGCAATATTGAATACCTCTGCCCGAGTGATGAATTGTTCAAATCCCCTTATTTTACTACTATTTCAAGACTTTTTATAAAAAATCGTATTTGGTAGCGTATACGCTGATTAATTAAATTATTTACTCAAAAACAACAAAAGTAGCAGGTAAGAACTCTATTAATAGTATATGTTTTTCATATGTTAAATATTGGGTTGAATTTATAAACAGTCTTACAAATGAAGAAGTATTTTAAAAGTACAATATCTAGTTTGAATTTAATCGACATTTAATATAGGTTGTGCTCTATTTTAACGAATTTGAATTCTAATTATTAATTAGATTAATTTCATTATCAATTAAATAGTGATTTCTATAATTTAGAAGAAACTAAATTATTTTATTCTTAGATACATGTAGTAATTAATAAGAATATAATGAAAGCATAGATGTTATTATGGATTTGTTCTAATAATTAAGTTTTTTTTAATTAAATTGATAGACGTTTCTTTTTACATATTAGAATTTTTTTTAATCAGTTATGGCTATTAAGTAATCTTAACTTAATAGATATAGGTTGGGGTAAGTCGTTATGGAAAAAATGTATAATTAATATCTCTTGGTATATTGAGTATTTAATTTTCATCAATTCTCGTCTCTTGCTCATCCTTTACAAACTAATCTAGGCTAGTTTGTTTATTGTAAAATTTAAATCAACCTGTATTATATAGGCTGGTTTTTAAAAATGCCAATATGGACAATAACAATTATATGAATGAGGAATTTCTTTTAGAAGGACTAAAGAAGGGGTCTGAAGTTGCTTATGGTTATTTTTTCAAAAATTATTATAAAGATCTTTGCAATTATCTTCTAACTATTTCTGGTGATTCTGAGCTGGCAGAAGAAATTGCTCAACAAACTTTTGTTAAACTTTGGGACAAACGAGAATCATTATCTATTCAGGATAATGCTTTAAAAGCCTATTTTTTTAAAATGGCTTATCATCTCTTTATTGATTCAAAACGTAAGGAGAAGAAAAAGTATAAACTTTTAGAGAATCTTAAGGAAGAGGCCTATTCAGATGTAGTTGACATTGACGCCAATCAATTTGAAATTAAGTTAAAATTGGTAGAAGCTGATGTAGGCTTCCCTAAAAATAGGACACCTCTAAATTCGATAAATAATTATTATTTAGGTCAGGTTTGATGAAGAATTTAAATTCTTCATCAAACCTGGGCATGTATTCTTTAGGTGATTTATTGCCCAGAGATTTATGCGGATGATTAAAATTATAGTCCTCTCTCCAGTTGTCGCTTATATTTTGAAGTTGATAGATGTCGTTAAAATAATATGCATCTAGTATATCTTCTCTGAAAAATCTATTGAAACGTTCTATGTAACCATTTTGCATTGGTTTTCCGGGCTGTGTATATTTAATTTCTATATGGTTTTTTGTACACCAGTTCATAAATGTCCTAGATATAAATTCAGGTCCATTGTCGCACCGGACATATTTAGGTGTGCCTATTTCTTCTTTAAGGTTTTCCAATGTTTCCACTACCGCTCTAGCTGGGTACGAGAGTCCTGCATTGATTGCAATAGCTTCACGGTTACAATCATCTATAATATTGAACACGCGCAGCTTTCTGCCATCTATAAGGGCATCGCTCATAAAATCCATACTCCAGCATTCATTAAGAGTCGATGGAGTTTCCAAAGGTTGTTTTATACGCTTTATCAAACGCTTCTTATGTTTACGCCTAAGGCTGAGCTTCATATCACGATATACTCGCAATACACGCTTTCTGTTCCATTTTAGACCTTCACGACGGATCTTGTAGTAATACTCATCAAAACCTCTAGTAGGATAGGCTTCCGCTAACTCGGTCAGTTTATCTATGACCTCGCTATCGTCTCTTTTGCTCTGGTAATACCACATTGACCTGCTCAGGTCGACAACATTACAGGCACGCACGATGGGAATTACATATTGTTTGATGAGATACTTTGCACGAACTCTCTTGTCGGAAGGCCTTAGAACTTTTTTGATAGTACGTCCTTTAGCATCTTATTATCTAAACTGACATCTGCGTACATCTGTTTTAACCTATTGTTCTCATCTTC
>TARA_R110002167_G_scaffold93474_1_pt1 | contig 16647 bp, 18 predicted proteins | sample TARA_R110002167 | Tara Oceans TARA_R110002167 (sample SAMEA4398238) | marine metagenome | biome: Polar Biome; feature: [MES] marine water layer (ENVO:01000295) within the mesopelagic zone...; material: water (ENVO:00002006), including particulate matter (ENVO:01000060) such as...... | reverse complement strand
ATCTATTAATACGCGTTTAAGTGACCAGCATTACAAGTATCTAGTTGGCTACGTTCATAAACAACAGATTGATGTGTTTCATGATGTGGTTCTAGTCAGCTTAAACATGTATTACAACGCAATGAATAAGGTGGAGTATAGTGTTGATGATCATGGAATTTCTAAAACTTTATTTGATCTTAAATTTACGCAAACCGTAAGGCTATTTGAGAAGATTCTCAAGCTGCCTGAATTTAGAGTTAAAAGTCAGATTAATCCTAAGAAGTGCAACGCCATCTTTTGTTTTGCTTTCTTTAGGGTGTTTTTTAATGGTTTAGTTGAAGGTGTTAGTCAAAACCAAGAAAGCTCTTTATGCGCAAAAACATTAATTTCGCATATTCCATATCAGTTTGTTTTACATTTAGGTTCCCAGAATTGGCGGCTTTATGAGTTTCATAACGTTTGTTATGGCGACCTCAAAGCTTTAACAATTAATGATGATATTTTTGAGGCATTAATTGAATTAACTAGTTCTGTTAAAACAAATACTGAGGCATCAAACCCTACCGATGAAACCAGCACTCAAGATGAAACACAGACAGCGGAATCTACAGATAACAAAGAGTTATCTGTAGATGAAAAGAATATCGAAGATGCTATTTCAGCAATAAAAAAAGAACTGCGTGAGCAGTTAAAACTTGTGCTCGCAAAAGGTGAAAACAACCCAGGTATCTACTACATAGATGATGAACAAAAATATTACGTAGTTACCACAAAATACTATGAAAAATTATTGTCATATTTGGATAACTTAGTAGAAGAAAGTCAACGCGGAGAAGTGTTGGCAGATAGTGGTCTTATTCACTTATCAGAGCCTTTTGAAATCTGCATTGACGATTTGGTTGAACAAGCTTTACGTCTGAAGTATCGACCACGAATGAAAGGTTTAGACGAAACAATTATTGAAGCTGAAATCTTAAGCTAGGGGGTTAGTCATGTCACAAATATATCAATTCACACCTAGCTCTAAAGCAGGGAATTGGATCTGCAAACAAAAGGCGACAAGTAAAAGTTTCTTACAGATTGGCACAAGTAAATTATCACTTCTGTTTGTGGCATCTCTCAAGTCAGAACCAATGTCAGTTGTATATCTCTATGAGCACATGAATGACCTGATGGCTATAGAGGGACAGCTTAAACGTGAGCAAAAGCATTTACAAAAAATTATAGATCGCGAGATTCCAAATAAATTCACCCAAATTAAAGGTGCTCGAACATACCCAATACAGGCTTCAGTTTACCCAGCAATACTATTGTGCCGAGTGATGGAACTTTTTGATTCAGTGATGGGGCAGATAGAAATTTTAATTTCACATCAGGTTTTTCGGAACACCCGCCTAATTAATCGCAAGTATCAATATCACAAGCAAACTATTCAAAAGTGGTTAGGGAAACTTATTGGTTCTCAATATAAAGAATCCACTGATTTGGATGACAAGTCATTACCGATTTTAAAGAAGGCGCTTAAAGCAACAAATCTTATGCGCCATCTGGATCAAGAAGAACTCGCAAAACATCTACAACCAAAAGGAGAAGAGTAATATGAAGATGAAGGGATTAAGAAAAGGTTTAATGGTTGCCTGCGCCGCGGCGACAGTCACCACATTATCAGGATGTGCAGCCGTTGGGACTTACATTAACCATAGGAATGTAGACAGTGAATCCAAGATGAGTAATACAGTTTTTTTAGACCCAGTACCTAATTCCGAAAAAACAATTTATGTCCAAGTGCGTAATACATCAAGTCAGGATTTTTCAAAATTCAAGCCAGACTTGGTTGCGAATCTCAAGGCGAGTGGCTGGAAAGTGGTTGATGACGTTTCAAAGGCGCATGACATGATTCAAGTTAACTTGCTGCAATTTGGTAAGGCTAAAAATGCCGATGCGGTATGGAATTCTATCTCTAGTGGATATGGTAATGCTGTGGCAGGCGGAATGGCTGGCGTTGCAGCAGGGCTAATGAGCGACAGTGTTGGCACAGGATTAGGTGTCGGAGCTGTGGTTGGTGTTGGCTCATGGGTCGCTGACAAACTTTACAGCAATGTGATGTATAGTTCGATTACTGATGTCCAAATCAGCGTCAAAACAGATGGTAATGTGAAGCAAGTTACCAATTCAAATCTTTCACAGGGCAGTCAAACCAATGTATCCCAAGTTTTTGAGCAAGATTCCCATTGGCTGAGATACCGCACTCGTGTGGGTTCATTGATTCAAAAAGCTAATCTCACAGCAGAAAATGCAATGCCAGTATTGGCTAAGCAGCAAGCAAACGAAATTGCTGGGATATTTAATTAGTAAAAACTAAGCCCGGATACATGTAAAAATAGGACATTAATAGGTCCCGTTGCTCTACCCCGAGTAATGTAAAGTCATTAAGGAAAAGGAGATAATCGATGCGTGTTTTTTTAGCAGAGAAACCAAGTCAAGGATCAGATATTGCCAAAGTATTAGGCTGTACACAAAGAGGTGACGGCTATCTAAAGAATGACAGTACTATTGTGACATGGGGCATTGGACACCTTTTACAGCCCGCTGATCCTGAAGCTTATGGTGAGGAATATAACTCTTGGAAAATAGAAACTTTACCCATAATTCCTGACGAATGGCGTACCGTTCCCAACCCAAAAACCAAATCACAGCTTAAAGCTGTTAAAGCATGTCTTAAACAGGCATCAGAAGTTGTGATTGCCACAGATGCAGACCGAGAGGGTGAGTTAATTGGTCGTCTTATTTTGGAACACGCAAAATATAAGGGTCCATTGAAAAGACTATGGCTTTCAGCTTTGGATGAGCCCAGTATTCGTAAGGCATTAAATGAAATTAAAGATGCCGCCGAAACTGAGCCTTTATATTGGTCAGGGCTGGGACGTCAACATGCTGATTGGCTGGCTGGTATGAATTACACGCGTGCGTGCACCACACTTTTTACTTCTGGTGGCAGCAATGTCATGTCAGTAGGTCGGGTGCAAACACCGACCCTTAGATTGATCGTTGAACGTGATCTAGAAATAGAAAACTTCAAACCGAAAACCTTTTTTACCATCACGGGTACTTTTGGTGAATCACAGAAATTTAATACGGACTGGCTTGTTCCTGAATGCTATCAAGGGGATGAAGAAAAGCATTGTTTAAAGCAAGAGTTTGTCGAAGAAGTTAAATCAAAGTGCGAAGGTAAACCAGCACAGGTTACTAAATATGATGTCGCTGATAAATCACGTGATGCACCCCTTTGTTTATCTATCTCTGATCTTCAGAAACTTGCAAATGATCAATATGGATACGACCTGAAACAAACACTAGACACGGCACAATCTCTTTATGAGAAACATAAGGCCACCACATATCCACGATCTGGTTGTAAACACCTTCCTTTGTCTCAGTTCGGTGATGCAGCAGACATTCTAAATACCATAAAACAACTTGATCCAGATTTGACAGGACTTATTGATAAATGTGACCCGAGCTTAAAATCAAAGTGCTGGAATGATAAAAAAGTAAGTGAAGAGTCCCATCACGCGCTTATTCCTACGTTAAATAGCTCGGTAAATCTAAATCAGATGTCTGAAATGGAAAGGAATGTTTACGATATAGTGCGTCGCAGCTATATTGCGCAGTTTTTACCTAAGTACACTTATAAAGAAACTCAGATTGAGATGGAGTGTGAAGGTGAAAAGTTCAAAACAAAAGGAATTATACCCATTAACCAAGGCTGGAAAGTCGCTTTTATTGAAGAGTCCAATGAACTAGAAAAAGTGTCACAAGAGCTTCCTTCTCTTAAGCTTGGTGATTCTATTCTATGTAGTTCCATCGCGACTCATACTCGCGAAACAGCAGCATCTGCACACTACACAGACAAAACCATTGTTTCAGCAATGGAGAACTGTGGCCGCAGGGTAGAAGATGAAGCGGCTCGGAAGATGCTGAACGAAGTTAAAGGCATTGGCACAGGGGCTACTCGTGCTGAAATTATCAATACTTTAAAGCGACGATTTTATGTCACTAAAAAAGGCAAAAGTATTATTTCAACGGATAAAGCCAGAGAGTTAATCCAAAGACTCCCTGATGAATTAACCAGCCTTGAAATCACTTCTTCTATGGAAGGGTTGCTTACTCTTATTGCACAGGGGAAGGGTGATTATGAATCATTTATGGCTTCCACTGAGTCTGCAATCCATAAACATATTGAAAGTTTAAAAACACTTTCTAAAGATGTTAAAAAAATAGTATTAAATCCATGTCCTGAATGTGGCAATGAATTAATTCGCCGTAAATCTAAAAATAGTGACGGATATTGGTGGGGATGCTCCAATTATAAAGCTGGATGCAAAGCTTCATTCACAGAAAAGAATGGCAAGCTAGTCGGCAAAAAAGATGCTAAAGAAACCACACGTGACTGTCCTGTGTGCGGCAAGGACAAACTTGTGCAGCGTAAAAGTAGTAAAACCAAGAAGATATTTTGGGCCTGCAAAAATGATAGCTGTGAAGCACTTTACCCTCATGAAAATGGGAAACCAGTTTACGTACCTTTCAATATGGAATTGCCAAGCACACCAGTAAAAGAATCCAAGCCCCCAAAAAGGTCGGTAGAAAATAAGAAACCAGTTATCCAAAAAGCATCAAACCCTAAATCAAACTCTATCGTTGCTAGCGTTAAACAAAAACAGAGCATCCCTGATGTCGTGAAGGAAATGCCAAAGGATGGTGAAATAGTTCCAATCACTAAAAAGGAATTCGACCAGGCTAAATCATATTACATGGGTGCTTCAAAAACTGCGGGAGCCCCTACAAAAAAACATGCTACTGCCGGTAAGAACTGCCCTACCTGTGGTGAAGAATTAAATATTCGCAAGACGAAAACTAAGCTTATTTTGCTTTGCCCTTCGTTTCCAGTATGCGATTACAAAGAAATATCTGGGCTTTAAAATGAAAGACATTTCACCATTCAAGAAAACACACTCAATCTCTTGCTTAGATTTTTATAAATTACTTGAAGACCATGATTGGACGTTCTGCTTCAGCGATGATGCCGAGGAGTATAAAGGTGGTAATGAAAACTTAAGAACCATCAAGCTTATCTGTGAGCTTAACTCTAAAGCGAACGAATTGTATTTTTTGTACAAATCGCACGTGTTAGATAGTACTGAAAAGCCAGATAAGTTAGATATTGAAGATGATTTTCACTATTCAGACTATGTCTCTGATGGCGACTATATTCTTTATTATGAAGAGGACGACGGCCTATTTCATTGTGGCGACATATGGATACATAAAAAAATTATTGAAGAAAATTATTCCTTTTATGCTATCTCTAATTGCTACGATACATCTATCTTCCCTTGTTTCGATGGAGCATTGTCTGCGGCTGCAATGGATGTCTCATTCACATATGGTGGTTATGATCGTGTCAATATATTCCCTTGTTCTGTATATTTGAACTCAGAGGATTATACAATCAATAAAAAAGTGAAAACTTTATCAAATAATAAAGGAGATAAATCATGCGAGGAGTAGTTTTAACTTACGACCACAAGGAAAAGAAAGGAATAATTTCAGGTGATGATGGGAATCGCCATCATTTCACCAGTCACGACTTGGCTGATGCAGGAACCCCAGAGAAAAACGATAAGGTTGATTTTGAAGTCAATGAAGGAAAAATTGAATCTATCTTTGTACTTCAAGGCAATTCACTTGAAAAGATAACCTCATCTGTACCAGCAATTATTTACTGCATCTATATCTTAAGCTGCATATTTCCATTTGCTGCCATAGTTGGAGTGGTAATGGCATATGTAGGCAGAGGAAAGGTGGGCATTAGTAGTAAAGATAAAGATGCTTTTACCAAACAAATTAAACAATTTTGGGTAATGTTTATTTTGTCTATCGTAGGATTCTTAATGTTAGTGATTATGATTGGTTCGTTTCTTTTAATTGGTATCTATATATGGTGGCTCATAGCCTCTATTGTCGGACTCGTGAGACACATTAATTAGTTAATTTAATAAGGAAACCAACTATGACAGACCAACCTCTTCATTTTTTATTAACGAGTGTTTTTAACCTAGCTTTTGTTTATGCGGGCACTTTTTTATTTTTGTACCAAGTCATACGCTATATGCATAATAGTAGTGATCAGTCATACGGCCCAACAACCAACTTATTCAAAAGAATTATGAGAGCTATCATTGAAGGCTTTAAGTTTGCGTTTCATCATATTTTTAGGTCACTCATTAAAACTTCTCTTGTTATAGTTATTCTAATAATTATTGGAATGCAGATAGGAATAGATAGCTCTAAAACAATAGAAATTCTTAACCAAAGTTGGTGGATGATATGGCTGCCATTTTTATTGCTGCAGTTTGCATATTTTCCATATAGAAGTGGTAAGACTTATGTTGATTCGTATTTTGGCAGTGACGAGCACCATGAAGATCGATTTACACAGGAAAAAATTGATAACGTGCATTCTGATGTGCGGAAGCTTCTGGCCAACAAACAAGAACTAAAAGATATGGCTGACAGTGAGCTTCTACTTACGTATCAGGGATTGCTTTATCGTTACACTGACATGAATCAACACCTTCAAAATGAAGGTGGTAGCTTACTTCATTATTATCCTAAACTTTTAAAAAATGATGCCGATGTGAGAGTGCGCGTGCTTCATGATTTTGAACTGGCGCTGAAACCTGCAAGTAATTCACCATCCTGGCAGCCTAAATATTTTGATCATGAAACCTTGGAATATATGTATCATAATAAATACTTCATTAGCGAATTATTGTTTCTCAGCCCTGATAGTGAAAATGAAATGAATGAGTCAATAACGTGGTTGCGTTCATTCTTTGTGACGCATTCTCTAGGAATGGAGAAACTGCGCACATTTAACTTAAGCCAAGAATTGCAGACGCACCTGAGAGGGGTCAAAAATGAATACAGTTGAATGTAGCTGCCTTTGCGGTGGTGTTGAGTTTATCTGTGACATCATTAAAATTGGGGCTTATTGTCATTGCAAAAAATGCCAGAAATCACACGGAACTCCATTTGCAGCGCAACTAAGTTTTTCACCTAGCACGATTCAATACCACAAAGGCAGTGATCTAATCAAAGAGTATGCCTCATCTAACGACCTCTATCGTGTCTTTTGTAGCCACTGCGGCTCTAGGCTTTTCAATTACACAAAAGATCGACAAAAATATGGCAGCATTGCTGTAAGTGCGATCGATTCGGATGTTAGCTATAAAGTTAAAGCTCATGTCTGTGTCGCTAATAAAAACAAAAATTACTTAATTGAAGACAGTATCAAGCAAGTGCCAGATTTCTTTGGTATTAAGCGTTAATTAGGTGCGCATAGGGGCTAAGGAATTATAATTATGAGTAAGTTTATAAGCTATGGTGCTTCAGGTTTTTCAAAATTCATGTACCCATTATACCTTTTTAAAAATGATCGTAAGCGTCTAGCTTTCTGGAAAAAAGAACACCAAATATTTATGCAATTAGGCCAAGAGATAGATAAATTATACGGGTATGAAGGGATACTTGCATTAATGAAAATAATATCTTCGCATCATCTTAAAAAAAGATTACTTTTGCTTAATAAAGTTAATGAATATATAAAGTATTTTGATTACTGGTTCCCTGATTCTAGAACCATATGCTCTATCGAATCAGCAATACCCCGATATAAGTATCGTGAGAATACACTTCAGCGCAACCCAAAAGAAGATATAGAGGGGAAAGTATCGCTATTATCAATGCCGGTATTGACGTTCCCATGGACTATTGATCGGTTTAAAAATTGTATGGGTTACATTGGAACCGACCATGACAACCCTTGGAAACAGGATGAATATAACCACTATATGGCATATTTTCATCCATTTTCAATAGGCTGGATCCATAATGGCAATCATTCCATTGCAACAGGAATGATCAAAGGAGAAGGGGAAGTAACACCAAGATACTATTATGATATGTCACACATTTACTCACGTATTGCTTTTGATGGGGTTAAGTGGAAATATGATAAGGATTACAATTGCCCAGCGGCTAACAATTTTGAATATGTCGGTACGCTTTATGAATTAAGTCGGTTCATAAAATCAAGTGGGGTGGGTATGCTAGAAGTCCTATCAATTGAAAAGAAAGTTAAAGAGGAACAAATTATTGATCTTATTAAAGCAAAGCATGAAAGGTTTTATTTTGATGAAATAAAATTGGACAGCATGATCAATGAACATTTCTACAAAGCTATACAAGATTCCAACAATGGTTGATTAATAAGTAAACTCTGAGTTATAATGTTTATATAAGGAATACTGAAGAAACTGTGCAATCCAGTTGAAACCAACCTTGGTTTATTCCAACGTCACGTCCCGCACTCAAGTGTCGTGAACCACAGTCTAACTGTGTGAGTGTACTAAGATCCTACCACCGATCGATTTATTAGATAATGTGCCAAAAATACAATACTAAGCACAAGTTACTGAAAGCTATGCGAGTACCGTAACCATCTAATAATGTCCCTTTTTGGGTCTATCTTTTGTAGTCTTATATCTAATTAACAAACTTCATACAGCAGAATATTAGGCACTGCCTAGAGTAAATGTATGCGGCAAATAGCAGAAGTCATCAACTTAAACGTTGGAGTAGGCTATTTAGGTTAATTGATTTACCACGCTTAAATTTAAGTACGTTGATCAGGTTGCGAGTGTGCACCTTGAGATACGTCTTTAACAACATAATGTCAAAGATATATCCCAGAGGGAATGTGAAATTCATTTATCCCTTTGGATGATTTGTATTGCATTACTTTTGGGTCGTTTTAAACAACAACCTAGGAGCATAACATGCAACAATCAAATCAAAAAAAACAAAGTACACAACAAGAACAATCACCTAAGTCAATTCAAGAATCTATAGGCTTTTTAACTAAGTTAAATGCTTATACCCTTGAACACAAATTAGAGATTTCACCTGATGGTGAATATCTTCGATTTGGTAATGCTAAAGAAGCCCTAGATGTACTTAAGTACATCGAAAAATCTATGCGCAATCGTGGATTTGGTGTTTACGCATTACATAATTGCCTTTGGCTTGTTCCGTTCATACATCGTGACATTCACCTGGCAGATTTCAAACGTGCGATCAAGGTTTTACCTGATCATACAGCTGAGCTGACTGATAAATTAATCGATAGTACTGAACCTCAACCTCAAGATGATGGCTGGCATCAAGGAATGAGATCTACTGCTTCTTTCGACTGGAAGAAACATAAGAAGTGGATCTTTGGCGGCATTGCTGCTGTTCTTTTTGCATACATCTCTTTATAACACGTTAGTTTACTAACACACCTAACGATTTGGACTAACTCTATCTTGAGGATGATCAAATCGTTACCAAGTTTCATCGATTTAATATCATCCGTCGATTAAGCACACCCAATATAGGGGAATTGAATAAATTCACCTACATAGGGGATTGGTCTTCATTCTCCTACTTTTTTTAAAATAAAACTTAGGAGAAAACTATGAATAATAATCCAATCGCTGAAATCAAAACACAATGTAATGGTAGATGGGATTCTGTTATCAAAGACTTAACTGGATTTGATGGGAAACCTACTCACTGCCCTTTACATGGCGGTGACAGTGGCAAAGCATTTTATGGCAAGCGTAACGAGTATGCGCAGTCAGGAAAATCATTTTGTAATTCCTGTGGCTGTAATTCTGATGGTATTAATACCATTGCTTTTATCACTCAGGGCACTGTCTCTGATGTCGTAAAAAGGATTATGGAGTATCTGAATGGTTATCAAGTTTCTGAAGTTGATCAAGCAAAGCTTGAACAGCAACAAAAAATTGAAGCTAAGAAACGTTTTATTCGTGAGAAAAAACGCTTTAGCAAAGCCATGCAGGACATAATCAATTTAATCAATGAATCTGAATGGATTGGCGATGGAATCAACTACTTTGAGCAAAGAGGAATTAATCGTTTAGCAAATTGCTATTATCGTGATATCCGCTTTGTTAAAGGTGCTGAACATTATGATGAAGGCAATACCCTTCAAAATGATGCCATTATTTGCTTGATGCGAAATTCTGAAGGCAAGGTACGTAATATTCAACGTATCTTTCTTGATGAGTCTCATAAATATAAAGCAAAGTGTGAATCCCCAAAGAAAATGATGCCTACGCCAAAGGAAAATTGGCATATGGGATCAGCAGTAAGACTTGCTGCAAAGTTTAACCAAATGGAAGGTACAGAACATGTATGTGAAGGTGTTGAGACAGGATTAAGTATTCTTTCTCAAACAGATACTTTCACAAATATGAATTGTTGTTTAACTGCTGGAAATCTTTCCCAGTTTGACATTCCAAAAGAAACTAAACGTTTGGTTATTTGGGCTGACAATGATGAATCTACCGATTTACAGGGTAAACCCATCAATGTTGGTGTTCAGAATGCCAATAAGTTAAAAGATAAAGCAGAAGAGTTAGGAATTGAAGTTCACATCATCGCACCACCTATGGTCGGTGATTGGAATGATTTTCCGGATCTCTGCAAACTTATGTGGTCACATTTGATTGAATCAAATACGACTGCTGCATAAATATTAAATCAACCCCTAGGGAGATTAAACATCTCCTGTTGGGAATGCTTTATCTCCTTTAATCTTTAAGGAGATAAACAATGACAACTTGGAAAAATATTTACTCAGGAAATCTTAACATCAAAGAAGCTATTGAAAATGGTTATGACCGAATGGTTAAAACTGCTGAAGATGGAATCTTTTTTGTTAAACCTAACGTTGACGTTCAGGCCTATTCAAATTTTACAATGGGTCATATCGACAGCGGTCGCTATCAAATCCTAACTTGGATTATTGGCGTGAGTAAATTATAAAATAAAGAAACCCAATCGGGAGATCAAATAACTTCCTGTTGGGGTGTTGTTTTTCTCCTTATTTAATTAATAACCAGGAGAAATAACAATGAAAACAACTAATAAATTAAAAATGATAAAGACTCTACTTTCTAAAAACAAGGCAACTGAAATTGTTAACAGTATAATGAACACTCTTAATGTTTCTTTTACCGATGTTGTAGATGTACCGTCTTTTGATAAAAAGTCAGCCCGTGAGATTATCAGTGGAATTTATTACACCGAATGCCTTAATGAGGAGTACAGTTTCACTTGTTTTAGGAAGAACTCTGAGATCATGAAATTAATGCAATTAATTGAAGATCATTTAGGGTATCAACCTGATAAAGAATACTCTTACGAATATATTTTTGAAAAAATGGTTCAATCAAAATTACCTCTTTCTAAAAGATGGAAAATTGTAAAATCACTTTTTCATAACGATGACGCTAAATCATGGATTTTATACCTTCTTAAAGAAGTTAATATAAACATCTATGAGGTGGTTGATACTACTGATGAAGTTTATGATGAATCAAGTGATAAAATCATATCTAGAATCAAAACAGTACTACAAAATGGGGACTCATACTTAAAAGAGTGCTTGGAATCTATTTATGTAGAAATGCATCGTAGGCTAATGACTAAATAAAACTAACCCAATAGGGAGATTAAACTTCTCCCATCAGGGTTGTTGTTTTTCTCCTTTTTACATTAATAACTAGGAGAAATAACAATGAGTACTAAAAATAAATATGCAATCGTAGAAAGCTGTAATTATACCGGTATATGGAGCCTGGTTTATAGTGTCCATGACACTATAGAAAAAGCCCAATCTGAGTTATATGAACACTTTGATGAAGATGTTGATGTGGATTCTAATAAATACGCATACTCTATTTTCAAATTGGAACTTCAAGATAGTAAAAATGAGTTCATAAGAGAAATTCTTATGAATTGTTCAGATGATGAAACAGTTTCAGTGTCTTATAAAGATGCTGAAAAATTAACTGATCAAGTACTCGAATCTCTTAGAGGTGATTGCTATGGATTTTATGAAAGTGATCAAGGGTTCTATGCCTCTTGCCCATAATCATATCCCATAGATCTTTTCTATGATAAAAGCATAAATTAAATAAAGCCCCATCGGGAGAGATTAACTCCCACTGGGTCAGTTATGTTTCTCCCTTATTAACTTTTTAAAGGAGAAACATAAAATGAATAATAAATATGATAGACTTAAGTTAAATGACCATTTTGTTGATGTTGGGTTTACGAAGCTTAAAGCTCGTGACCTTGCAGATAAAATGGTTGGTATAAGAGAGGGGATGGAAAACATGATGACTGATATTCAAAGCAAAATGTTTTTTGATTTTGACCAGAAATATAAAAATATTATGGATCAAAATCAGTATGAAAACCAACTTCGCCTTGAAGAACAACGTCGTGAAAACGATTTGCAAAGAGAAGGCTTGGACAGAAGAATGAAAAAGGAAACTTTTTCTATTATCGCTTCGGTCTTAATTGCTGGACTTGCAATCGCATTGTCAATTTACTTCAAGTAATCTGACAATTATCACCATCTAATATCATCTTAAGTAAATCAAATACCCACAGGGGATAATTATGTCCTTTGCGGCATGGTTGTCCTCTCAATAAGGAGAAAACAACCATGACTAAGCAACAATCAGTATACAAAGAACTTCTAATCTTGAAAACAGCAAACGTAATCAACATTGATCGTCTTGCTCGTGAGAAAGCAAAAGACTTAAAGGAAATACCAAAAGTGGAAGCAAGGATAACGCCTAGCAACCATGTACCTTTGAGCTCTTATTTGAAGAGACTTTGTGTAAACGCCTAGTGTATTACAAGTAATAAACCCCAATGGGAGAGATAACTCCCATCTGGGCTTGTTTTGTCTCCCTTAATTTATTTAATGGAGACAACAACATGAAAAAATCAAACAAACCCACTTACAACGACTTTGTAAAAGAAATAGTAGCGGAGATCAAATTGGCCATGCAAGAAGATGGTTTAAAATGGTCTAGTCGATTTGATCTGAATGGATCATTTCAACTGCCTCTTAATTCTAAATCAGAGCACTACAGTGGTTTAAATCTGATTAAGCTCTGGATTAAACAATCCACTCTGAATCTGCATAGCAATCAATGGGCCACTTTTAAACAATTAAAGTCATTAGGTTTTAATGTTTTGAAAGGAGAAAAAGGCACTACCATTGGTTACTTTAATTTCTACGATAAAGAAGTTGAAGGTCAAGATGAGAAAAAACATTTAGCGTTTTTTAAACGTTATAGTGTTTTTAATTTATCTCAGACCGATGCGAAATCAGAAGTAATCAAGATTGAACAACCTGACATACAAGACTTGATAGAGTCTTGCGGTGCGGAGATCCAACACCATGATCAAGGAAGAGCTTTTTATAACATCACCAGAGATGTTATAAAGCTTCCTAATCAGTCACTATTCGATAGTGAAGAAGGATACTACGCCACGTTACTTCATGAGCTCGTTCATTGGACTGGACACGAAACACGTCTAGGCCGATTTGAAAGAGGTGTGAATAAGAATACTGATTACGCTAAAGAAGAACTTGTGGCTGAAATAGGTGCAACACTTCTTTGTCGTCACTTTGGTATTCAAGCACCTTTAGAGAACCATGCGAGTTATCTAAAAGGCTGGATGACAGAGTTAAGTGAAAAAGACTTTGAGGAAGCTGTGAAGCTTGCTGGAAAATCTTTGACATGGCTATTAAGAAAGTTGGATCAAAAAGATTCAACCCTTTCTTATGCAGCATAAATTAATCCTGGTATGAGCAATCATATTGGGATTTTTTTTGCCTGAGATTTAGTACGAAGTAACACTAAATCTAGCTATTTTAAGAAGTCACAAATGGACTAATCAAAAGCACCAACCCAGCGAATGCGTAAGGGGTTTGGTGAGTGATTTGACCTTTGGCTTCGCCCTGCGTCACTACAGATTGTGTAGTGACGCAGGGGCGCAAGCACCGAAGTTCCGAATTTTGCCCGAGTAAATTTCTCGCTGCAGCCCCAGTATCCGATGCTAGTTTTTCTGCTGTCAATGAATATTGCTTCGCGTAAGCGAACCCACAATCCCTTCACAGAAGGGTTGTGCGGCAATATGAAGAAGACTCAGAAAACGATGCGAAGCATCTGCATTGGATATGTAAATTTACGAGGGCAAAATTCCGACGCCCATTCGGGCTGCTCCCGTTTTCACCGGGACGCACACATTTAACCGGTTTTGACATTGACGGACACCCCTAAGACAAATAGAATATAAAGTGTTCCAGGAATACTGAAGAAACTGTGCAATCCAGTTGAAACCAACCTTGGTTTATTCCAACGTCACGTCCCGCACTCAAGTGTCGTGAGCCACAGTCTAACTGTGAGAGTGTACTAAGATCCTACCATCGATCGATTATTAAATAATGGGCCAAAAATATAATAGTAAGCACATGTTACTGAAAGCTATGCGAGTACCGTAACCATTTAATAATATCGCCTTAACACAGGACTGACCCTATCTTGGGAATGTTCTTAGGACGATTTTTCGTAGTCTTATATCTAGTTAACAAACTTCATACAGCAGAATATTAGGCACTGCCTAGAGTAAATGTATGCGGCAAATAGCAGAAGTCATCAACTTAAACGGTTGGAGTAAGCTATTTAGGTTAATCGGATTTATCCCGCTCAGTTCTGAGCACGCTTTAAAATCACTAATCAAAATAAGACAGACAGAAATAACGATAACTAAATCACTGTGAAGGAATATTTATCACGGAAATTTGAGCATCAAAAATAACGTCTAAACAAAACACATCAACTAAACACATCAACTAAACACAAGGGATTAAATCATGGAACAACAAATAGAACAGACTGAAACTAATAAAACTGAATCAAGTAAAACAAACCACTCAAGAGAACCACTATTTACAGACGAAACATTTAACAACTTAACCGACACACTAAAACAAATAAGAGAAGAAACAAAAACAGAATCTAAAACACTATTTTTTGAACACACGACAAACCAAATAAATAAAGCAATTAACGACATTGAAATCACTGCGGGATATGGTCCCACATACCGAAACTTCGTCAATCAAATGCTAAGAGTAACAAACATAGAGCAAGCTAAAGACAACATAATGAAAACCATCAAATCAAAACAACTAGAAGGATACTCACCAGACTTACAAACACTCGTAAATGAAATAATGACACAGGAGAATATTGAATTACTTAAACTAGAAATGATTGAAAGATTTAAATTTATAAACAATGAATTTGAAAAATCTAAAGCTTAAAAACACAAGATAAAACAACTGACCAACCAAGGCAACTTGGTTAAATAACGAATAAGAAAACACCAAACTAAATACATTAATAAAATCACTGAATTAAATAGCGATTTAAAATACAAGAAAGATAAAAAAGACAAAAAAGATAAAATATATAACAAGTCGGCGTAGTGTCCGACATGAGAAGTACACTTTGCGAGATTAGATCGCACAGTTTCCGCTTTACCCGAAAGGGTAGCTATTTACTCCTAAAGTAAACAGTTAGCGGTATTTTCACTGAACGTTTAGCAGGGTCTAACGGTAAGGTTGTACGGATGAGAAAATTATGATTAAAAATTTAAAAAGCGAAGTGTCTTTTATTTTGCAAAGATATAATCACGGCACATATAGAAGTCGTGCTGATAAGCGAGATTTGCTTAATAAAATAATAAAAGACCTGCTTGATTTAAAAATAGCGCCTCCTAGTTTCAGATTCCTGGCTATGGAGCATATAGAAAAGCTTGTTTCTCTTTGGAGAAAACAAGGCAATTCTGACAAGACCATCAGAAACAAGATGGCAACTTTACGATTCTTGAATGACAAAGGAAATTTTGTCATCGACATTCCAACAAATGACGACCTAAACCTCACACAATTGCATCACAGAGCCACTGTGCATCCAAAAATAAATGTTGCACAGCAGGTATCCAGTCCTATTTCTGAGCTTATTATTGAGTTACAGACTGAATTTGGGCTAACAAGAACCGAAGCGGTTCGTCTAAATCCATGGCTGAATATTCAAAAGCAAGATATGAATATTCCACGCTCCATTTCATTTAATCGTCGCGAAAGATTTATTGCTATTTATAAACCCTCTCAGAAAGAAGTTATTATTCGTTTGAAAAGAATTTTAGACGAAAAAAATTGCTTGGCAGAAATGGCGACAGAGCGCCATGTACTCAACTTGTATAATGCTGAGCTAGCCATACAAGGTGTCGCGCTCACGACACGATTTAGGAATACATATGCAAACAATCGATTAGCTGAGCTGTCACGTAAGTCAATGGACAAAGAATCCGCTTATCAGGTTGTAATGGATGAAATGGGTTATAAGTCAAAACGAAATCTCATGGAAGCCATTCTATGAGTAAACGACAATTAAAAAACATTCATTATCACATCAATGAATTTTGTAAGAAGCAGACCGGTGTAGTGTCTCACGAGACACGAAACAGCATGAATAAGCGGTTAAAAACAATTGCAAATGATCTCCATAAAATTGGTTATCAATTACCTAACTTAAAAAACATTAAACAAAAACATATCGCAGCATTAGTTGAGCATTGGAAGGCATCTGACATGAGTGC
>TARA_R110002167_G_scaffold73942_13_pt1 | contig 16653 bp, 10 predicted proteins | sample TARA_R110002167 | Tara Oceans TARA_R110002167 (sample SAMEA4398238) | marine metagenome | biome: Polar Biome; feature: [MES] marine water layer (ENVO:01000295) within the mesopelagic zone...; material: water (ENVO:00002006), including particulate matter (ENVO:01000060) such... | reverse complement strand
TGCTCACCGCTCACCACGACTTGCGCTCCGTCTATTTGCGCCAACATTTTTATACAATGCGCAATCATGGTATTTTTCAACCTCGGAGCGTAGCGCAAGGCCTTGTTTTGGCCCATACGACTAGACTGCCCACCAGCAAGAACAACGGCCAATATTGAGTCACTGTGCAATGCACTTATAGCCACATTAACCGCCTAACATTGCCAAATGTTTCGTCGCACCAGTTAAGCCCTCTTGTAACCAGTGAGTTGCCTCTTTGTCGCCAAGTAAGCTAATTAGCTCTTGGCGCAAACCTGCTTCATCACCAGCAGAAATATAGCGACGAATATCTAAACCTTGTTCAGCAAATAAACACAGATGTAACTTGCCTGTAGCCGATATACGCAAACGATTACAAGAAGCGCAAAAGTCTTTACTGTAGGGCATAATCAAGCCAATTTTACCCGCATAATCAGGATGATAGAACTCTTGGGCCGGCCCAGCCGCTTTGCCACGAATAACTTGGCACCAGCCGGATTGTAATAATTGCTCTTTTAGGGGTTCAGCGGAAACATGATTTTTCTGAAAAAATGGCTGATTATCACCAGTCTGCATCAGTTCAATTAAACGCAAACTAATAGGACTTGATCTAACCCAATTTAAAAAACCAGTAAATTCTTTTTCATTGTACTGGCGCATAAGCACCGCGTTAACTTTGACTTTAAGACCTAAACTTAATCCTTTTTCAATACCAGCTAATATGGAGTCTAAGCTATCATGACCTGTTATCGAGGCAAACATACGTGGATCGAGACTATCAATACTGATATTAATGGAGTCTAATCCCGCGTCAACCCACTGCTCGACACATTTGTCGAGCTTGTAACCATTACTGGTCATGGCAACATGTTCAATGCCTGGAGTAGCCGCACATTGCGCAATAATTTGTGGTAAATCTTTACGTAATGAAGGTTCGCCGCCGGTAATACGCACCTTACTGGTACCTAATTGTGCAAATGTCTGCACTATAGTCGCTATTTCTGCAACACTTAAAAAATCTCGGTCCGTATCGCAAGCATAACCATCAGGCAAACAATAGGTGCAACTAAAGTTGCATACATCAGTGATCGACAGGCGCAAGTAGTGAAAGCGCCGCCCAAATTTATCTTCTAACATGTTTAACACCTTTCCAAAGTAAAGCTCTAGACAGTTTCTAGCAGCTTTGGGGAGGCTGTTCGATTTCTCTTGCAACCCTGGCAATACCCGTTATGGGATCGCGGCCTATTTACCTTGTCAATGATTTAGGTCAATAGGCTCGGAGTTAGTTTAAAGGACCTTAAGTCCGCTAATAATTTTTTAGTAATCTCTTAGCATCAAGGGATTAATCTATGTTGTATCACATACTGAATACCTCACACTAGTAACAGGAGCGAAATTCGATAAATAAAATTTCAAACCTATCCTACTTTTGGTTTCAGCGAGTTTTATTGGCGCTGACATATTCACAATGTGGCACGTATGTTGTACCTCGCTATAATAGTAACTCAGTACTCATCTTAATTTGCATAGCGGAATAATGCTGACTAATGGAAAACCACAGGCCCATGATTGACCAATTTATCAATGAACATAAGCTCGGTAGTGCATTTGTTAACACCGCCAATGAATATTATATTCCATTGGCAAATAGAATCGCCCTGCACCAAAAGGATGCAAAAAAGACATTTTATGTGGGAATAAATGGCTGTCAAGGTTCAGGGAAATCAACGCTTGGTGATTTCTTAGGAACCTATTTGCTGCAAATACATGCTTTAAAAGTAGTCATATTATCACTTGATGATTTTTATCTCGACCAACAGCAGCGCCAACAACTAGCCAGTACCGTTCACCCTTTATTCAGAACCCGTGGTGTACCAGGAACCCACAATACAGGGCTTATGCAACAGGTATTAGAACAACTAAGTGGCACAGGTAATCCATTAGCTTTGCCTAAATTTAATAAAGCGGTAGACAACCCTTATCCTATAGAACAATGGGCCACTGTCACCCCTCCCGCTGATGTTGTTATATTAGAAGGATGGTGTTGGGGTATCGAAGCACAATCTCAAGCCGATTTGCGTAAGCCAGTCAACCAATTAGAGTCACTTGAAGATAGCGATGCTGCATGGCGTAATTATGTCAACGAGCAACTGTATACCCACTATCAACCACTATACAAACTGATGAATTATTGGCTTATGTTAAAAGCACCGGATTTTTCAAATGTCTTTAATTGGCGTTTGGAACAAGAGCAAAAACTGGCTGCATCATTGACTACCATGGCTCATTCAAACGTAATGAATGCTGCGCAAATTGAGCGGTTTATTCAATTCTATCAACGCCTGACTGAACATGGTCTGACTACATTGCCAACACGTTGCAATGAAGTATTTGAATTAGACTCAAACCGCAAAATAATTAAGCATCACCTAGCTACGCAGCTAACAGGAACCTCATGTTGATTGAACAAAAACCTGTCATATTTACCGATCTTGATGGCACCTTACTTGACCACCATGACTATAGTTTTAGTGCCGCACAAAAAATGCTGGCTAAACTTGCCAGCGCGCAAATAAATGTTATACCCAATACCAGCAAAACCCGTGCTGAAGTTGAATTATTGCGAGACAAAATGGGCTTGAGCGGTCCCTTTATTGTAGAAAACGGCGCTGCTATTTATTTACCCAACTCTTTTTTACCCATTGAGCCGGATGGTATGGAACAGGTAGACGATTATTTACGCTTCGCTTTTGCTGCTCCCCGAGAAAAATGGCTAAAACTATTACTATCAGTTGAGACACAATTTAAAGGTTTGTTTCGCCATTTCGCCGCTATGACTGTTGAGCAAGTATGTGAAGCAACAGGTTTAAGCTTTACTGACAGTGAACTAGCTATGCAACGGGAATTTGGTGAGCCAATCGAATGGCTTGGCAATGAGCAACAAAAAAACTTGTTTTTGCAGGCCTTAACCAACTTAGGCGCGACGCCTGTAGAGGGAGGTCGCTTTATTCATCTCAAAGATCAATGTGACAAGGCGCATGCAATGAACTGGCTAATGGCACAATTAAAACAACAATTTGTGCAACATAATTGGGTTTCAATTGCATTGGGCGATGGCCAAAATGATGTCGCGATGCTCGCGGCAGCTGACTATCCGGTGCGTATTACCTCACCCGTTAATACATTGCCTGAGTTTAAAACACACAAACCCATCATCACCAGCACGCTTACAGGACCGGCTGGTTGGTCAGAATGTCTGGAGAACTTACTTTTTTAACCATGTCCTGAGAATTTTTTAATAAACCTTAACTAACTGGAGGCAACATGGCCGACTTTTATCAAAATGGCATAGTGACTACCTTACATAACTTGTCTGATCGTCCTATCGAAGACGTAGAAAAAGAATTACTAAAATTTTCAAAAAAACGACCTATGGGGCTTATCCTACCCTCCCTTTATTCAGAGCTTGAAGGTCCGGCCCTTAAACACATTGTGGATGAACTTTGTGATGTGCCCTACTTGTCTCAAATTGTTATTGGATTAGATCGTGCCGATTTAGAACAGTATAAACATGCTCTCAGTTTTTTCTCACGCCTGCCTCAGCACCATCGAGTATTATGGAATGAAGGTCCTCGTTTACAAGCCTTGGATGAAAAACTTAAACAATTAGGCTTGGCACCAAAAGAGCTCGGCAAAGGTCGCAACGTATGGTATTGCATGGGCTATGTATTGGCCTCTAACAAAGCCGAATCGGTAGCCTTACATGACTGTGACATTCTAACTTACGATCGTTCTTTGTTAGCTAAACTGATTTACCCTGTGGCTAATCCACAATTTAACTATGAGTTTTGTAAGGGATTTTATGCTCGGGTAGCAGGCGGAAAAATCAATGGCCGCGTTTCGCGTTTATTAGTGACTCCCCTAATAAAAGCTTTAAAGAAAGTACTAGGGCCAAGTGCCTATTTAGATTATATGGACAGTTTTCGCTACCCATTAGCTGGCGAGTTTTCGTTTCGTAAAGATGTACTCAATGATATCCGTATACCCAGCGACTGGGGATTAGAGATAGGCGTATTGTCTGAGATGCATCGCAACTATTCATCTAATCGCTTATGCCAAGCAGATATTGCCCAAACTTATGATCATAAACATCAAGATTTATCTGCTCATAATGATCAGGGTGGTTTGTCTAAAATGTCGATTGATATTACCAAATCACTGTTTCGTAAACTGGCGACGCAAGGTGAAACTTTTAGTATGGAATTATTTCGCTCACTCAAAGCCACCTACTACCGTATCGCCTTAGACTTTGTTGAAGCCTATCACAACGATGCAATCATGAACGGATTAGCCCTCGACATTCACAGTGAAGAAAAAGCAGTGGAGTTATTTGCGCAAAACATTATGAAGGCCGGAGAGAGCTTTTTAGATAATCCCATGGAAACGCCTTTTATTCCCAGTTGGAACAGAGTGGTCAGTGCCATGCCTGATGTGCTTGAAAAACTAAAAGAAGCGGTTGAGCAAGATCTAAATGAATTTCAAGCGGGTTGAGGTAATACATGTTATCCATAGTTGAACAACTTAAAGAGCGGGTAAATCACCATTTAAGTGTAATTTATGCCGACATCACGTTGGCTGACCCTATTGAAGATATTGTAGAGCAATTACTCGTTACCATGAACATCGAGCAAAGCGATAAGTTGCAGGTGCCTTTGCGACATCACAATAACTGGGATCAAAAGGATATTGTACTGATCACCTATGGTGACAGTATTGAGCAAAAAAACCTGCATCCTCTTAAAACTCTTAAATATTTTCTTAGCCAATATTGTCAAGACACGATCAACAGCGTGCACATATTGCCGTTTTTTCCGTATAGCTCTGATGATGGTTTTTCAGTTATCGACTATTCAAGCGTCAATGAAGCCCTAGGTAATTGGGATGATATCAAGGCTATTAGCACAGACTTTAGATTAATGTCTGATGTAGTCATTAATCACTGCTCTGCGCGCAGTGCATGGTTTAATAACTTTATCAAAGGTGAAGGGCCTGGTAGTGACTTTTTCTTCACTGCTTCGCCCCTTGATGATTTATCCCAAGTAGTTCGGCCGCGCACCTCAGACTTATTACGTTTAACCGAAACCGCTGAAGGCGAAAAGTACGTATGGTGCACATTTAGCCACGATCAAGTGGATTTTGACTTTCGTAATCCTAAGGTCTTATTAGCATTTGTTTCGATAATGCGCCAGTACCTCGATGCGGGAATTCGTATTTTCCGTTTAGATGCGGTGGCTTTTTTATGGAAAAAGCTAGGCTCGCCCAGCATCAATTTAGAAGAAACTCATGAGGTTGTCAGGTTACTCCGCACCCTCATTGAACACGCTGTTGCCGACGCCGTTATCATTACGGAAACAAACATACCCAATCGCCAAAATTTAACCTATTTTGGTAATGCCAATGAAGCCCATGGGATCTATAACTTTTCCCTTCCACCATTATTGGTTAATACTTTAGTCACAGGTAATTGCCGGCATCTTAAAGCGTGGTTAGGTAGTATGCCTCCAGCGCAAAACGGCACCTTCTTTTTTAATTTTATCGCTTCGCATGACGGCATAGGACTGCGCCCTGCAGAAGGGTTATTGAGTGACGATGAACTCAGTAGTCTAGTAACGACCATGCAGAATTTTGGCGGTAGAATTTCATGGCGTATGGCAGAAAATGGTGGCCAAAAAGCCTACGAAATTAATATTGCTTTATTTGATGCTTTGCAAGGTACCACTAAAGGTCAAGATAAGTGGGGCCTTGAACGTTTTATTTGTGCCCATAGCATTATGTTTGCATTGGAAGGCATTCCTGGTTTGTATATTCATAGTCTATTAGGCACTAACAATGACTATGACAAGCTCAAAAACACCAGTCAAAATCGCTCAATTAATCGACATAAATGGGATTATGATGCCTTAAAAGAAGCCTTAGACAGCCCCTATAGCCAGCACAGTAAAGTGTTGAAACGCATGTCACACTTGATTAGTGTTCGTAAAAGACAAAGCGCTTTTCACCCCAATGCTGTGCAGTTCACCTTGCAACTAGGCGAACAAATATTCGGGTTTTGGCGTCAAAGTATTGATCGTCGACAGAGTATTTTTTGTGTGTTTAACATTTCTGATCAAGAACAAACGGTGCGCCTGAGCGATATTAATCTTATTGGCACCGATAACTGGATTGATCTGCTCACTGATCAGGCAATTCGCCACGAAGATCTGGAAATTGTGTTAAGCCCCTATCGCAGCGTTTGGATAAGTAATCGTGCGGGCCAATAAGCACAAGCGATTATACGTCTTTTAATAAGGCTAGGGGCAATTGCCTTCTAGCCTTATTAATCTAATGAGGGCACCAGCATAATTAATCGATATAAAAGCGTTTTCAGCCTAAGCAATGGCTGCGTTTATGCAAACAACACTTTGAGTGCTAGTCGACAGCAATAGGAAGTTTTGCATTGGCGCCCCACTCGCTCCATGAACCGTCATAAACCGACAATCTGTCATACCCCAATTCACTAGCTGCTAAGGCAATAATACAGGCTGTCACGCCTGAACCACAGCTGCTGACAATATAGGCTCCCTCTTTGATGCCGCGCTCGTTAAATAGTTGTTTTAACTCAGCCTTAGATTTAAGGTGCCCCTGTTGAATACACAGGGTAAAAGGTAAATTTATCGACGAGGGAATGTGCCCAGAGCGCAGACCGGGCCTTGGCTCTGGCGATGTGCCCTTAAACCGACCTTCAGAACGTGCGTCAATCACTCTAATTTTCGACAAGTGCTTAACGATTGCCCCAGTTGATACAAAACTGCGCGGCTTAGCCAGAGCTTGAAAATTGCCAATGTCTTTGCCGATTAAAAAATGATTATCTACCGGATAACCTTTACTTAACCAGGCCGGCAAACCGCCATCCAATACTTGCACATTGTCATGTCCCATCGCTTTAAACATCCACCAAATACGCGGTGAACAATACACACCTTTGCTGTCATAAACGATAATATGACTATTAGCATTGATGCCTAATTTACGCGCTTCACGCTGAAAGGTTTCTTCATCGGCCATAGTATGCGGGTAAGGTGATTGTTTATTACAAAAGACATTTTCAAAATCAAACCAAACTGAGCCGGGTATTAAGCCCTTAGGAAAGGGTTCAGCCTGACCGGTGGCAATATCAGCCATGCTGGTATAAAGCACAATGATATTGCGTGCATCTAAATGTTCTTCAAGCCAATCAACTGAGACTAAATTCGATTCCAACTGCATCATAATAGTTAAATCCTGTTGTGTGTCGACTCGACCATAACACTTTAGCAGTGCCATAACGTGACAGTCCTTTAAGTAGTTTAGCAGCCTATTAGCCACTTAGCTCTTAAGCTAAGCCAATCGTCCTCAGGGTTTCATCATGCTTATCAAAGGCTCTGCACTAATTTAGCGCTTTGGCAGGAAATTATAAATCTAAAGTCTGTACCACTAAATATATTTTTTATTGTTATTCAGTAACTTAGTTATTATTTTTCTAACTTGACTAAGTGGTCAAATAATTGCTTTAGCTTAGCAATACGTCGCTGATTGGCCGCATTTCTCAGTTAGCTAATCAGAGTTATCCCTAAGAAGAAGCCTAACATGCCGCATAACAACGAAATATTGTACGGACTACACGATAAACCCAAAATATCACATTGTATAACCGCCGCTATTCAGCATGTAATGGCCTGTTTTATTGGTATTATTACCCCCACATTAATTATTGGCAATGCCCTAGATCTTCAAGCCGAGATCCCCTATTTAATTAGTATGGCATTAATGGTATCTGGGGTTTCAACCTTTATTCAGGCCAAGACATTTGGCCCTATAGGTTGCGGATTAATTGCCGTACAAGGCACCAGTTTTACCTTTATTGGCGCCCTCTTGGTAGCAGGGTTTATGGTCAAAGAGCGCGGCGGCTCTAACGACGATATTTTGGCCATCATGTTTGGAATTTCATTTTGGGGTGCGTTGGTAGAAATAGGCCTAAGTCGGTTTATCGACAAAGTAAAAAGTATTATTACTCCCCTCACGACTGGCATTGTGATCACCACTATCGGTATTACCTTAATTAAAGTTGGTATGACAGATTTAGCCGGTGGTTATGGTTATGCCGACTTTGGCTCACCTGAAAATTTGTTGTTGGGCACCACTGTGCTATTTATTGTCATTGTCTTTAATGCGTCTAAATTTCCTATGTTCAGACTTTCAGCCATTTTTATTGGAATGTTTAGTGGCAGCGTTATTGCCTGGTGGTTTGACTTACTCAACTATGACTCAATGGTGGAATTACCACTGGTCAGTATGCCTATTCCCTTCAAATATGGATTTGATTTCCAGTGGGAAGTCTTTATTCCAATTGCCCTAGTTTATTTTTTAAGCGCCATCGAAACTGCCGGCGATTTAACGGCCAATAGTTTATTTTGCCGCCAACCTATTAGTGGTCCTTTGTATATCAAAAGAGTCAAAGGCGGCATCCTTGCTGATGGCATTAATTCGATGTTAGCAGCGGTATTTAATAATTTTCCTAATACGACCTTTGGCCAGAACAATGCTGTAATTCAAATGACCGGCGTGGCCAGTCGCCATGTCGCCTTTTATATTGCTGGATTTTTAGTGCTTTTAGGTTTATTTCCAGCGGTTGGCGCGGTGATCCAATTAATGCCAAAAGCGGTGTTAGGTGGGGCAACATTAGTGATGTTTGCTACCATTGCCGTAGCAGGTGTAAAAATATTAACCACTGAGCCGATTGACCGGCGCAGTAGTTTAATTATTGCTACCTCAATGGGTCTAGGTTTAGGGGTAATGATGGTGCCCGACGCCCTAGCGCAGTTGCCGCCATTAGCCAAAAACATACTATCTTCTTCTGTCACGGTTGCGGGCTTTTGTGCAATATTGATGAGCTTAGCCATACCTAAAACATCAAGCCAGCAACAAGACATTTAAGTTAAATATCATAAGGACAATACCACAATGCTTTCTTATTCCACCGCCAGCGTTTGGCTTAAATCACCGGCCGCCGTTTTCACCGCCAACAACGAGGATGCTAAAGGGGGCGTTGTCATTCGCGGTAATACTATTATTGAATTAGTGGCCAGTGGACAAACGCCCAAGACAAGTATTGACCATTATGTTGACTGCAGTAATCTGGTTATGACACCGGGTTTGATCAATACCCATCATCATTTTTACCAAACCTTAACCCGCTGTGTTCCGGGCGCATTGAATAAACCTTTGTTTCCTTGGTTAACCTTTTTGTATCAGGTATGGAAAAACCTAGACCCTGAGATGCTGTATACGGCGACTCAGCTTGCTGGCTTAGAACTGATGTTATCAGGCACCACCACGGTGGCCGATCATCATTATGTATTTCCTCAGGGACTGGAAAATGGTATCGATATTCAAGTTGAAGCCCTTAAGGTGCTGGGTTGTCGAGCTACCTTAACTCGCGGCTCAATGAGTTTAGGCCAGAGTCAAGGTGGCCTTCCACCAGATTCAGTCATTCAAACAGAAGATGTGATCTTAGCAGATAGTCAACGCTTGATTGACACGTTTCACGACCGATCTGATGAGGCCATGATTCAAATAGCCTTAGCCCCTTGTTCGCCGTTTTCTGTGTCTAAAACACTGATGCAAGATACCGCACAATTAGCCGCAAAAAATGATGTGAGACTGCACACCCATTTAGCCGAAACAGAAGATGAAAATACGTTTTGCTTGAAAAAATACGGTATGCGCCCCCTAGATTATTTAGAATCTTGTGACTGGCTGCATGAGCGAACTTGGCTTGCCCATGGTATCCATTTTAATCCTGCAGAGATAAAACGTCTTGGCGAAGCTAAAGTCGGCATTGCACATTGTCCCAGCTCAAACATGTTGCTGGCGTCAGGTATTTGCCCAACCGTAGCGCTAGAACAAGCGGGTTGCAACATTGGTCTTGCCGTAGATGGTTCAGCCTCCAATGATTGCTCAAATATGATCCAAGAAGTTCGCCAATCACTGCTGCAACAGCGATTGAGTTATGGTGCTGAAGTTATTACTGCCGAACGCGTATTAAGCTATGCAACCAAAGGTTCCGCTGCGGTGTTGGGCAGACATAAAATCGGACAAATAAAAGTGGGTTATCAAGCGGACTTCGCTTTTTTTAGCACCAATGAATTACGTTTTTCCGGTGTTGGTGATCCTATCGCTGCTTTAGTTACCTGCGGCGCACATCAGGTCAGTAAACTGATGGTAGCGGGCAAGTGGCTAATTGAAGACGACAAACACAACCAAATTTTGCAGGATCAAATTCACCAGAAACATCAGCAACTCGCCAAAATATTACAATCAAAAGTGCCCTAGCCTCCACTAAAGCGCGCTTCCGTTTTGGTGCACCTCACAGCCCATTGAACAGCTATGGTGCACCAGCTCTAAAAACCCTAATTTATTACAATTTTTTAACCTAGTTAAAATGGGTAAAAAATTAATTTTATTTATAAATATCAATAAATTACCACCCATAAATTTTGTTGACCAGTTGGACAAGTAATTGGCATCCTTCGTGCAAAATTAGACTACGAAATATTGCATTCACTAGAAATGTAAACAAAACACACTTTAGACTATGAGAGCACCAGGGGAACTAAAAATGACCGTTAATAAATTTATTTGTACACCACTAGCTAAGGCTATTGCGCTAAGCTTAGCAATGACAGTAACAGGTCATGCCTTTGCTCAGGAGCCTGATGCAGCAGATAGAAAAGACAAAGATATTGAGAAGATTGAAGTAACCGGATCACTCGGTAGCTTACCTGGTCAAGATGTAGAAGCCGTATTTGGTTTTGGTAAATCGATACTAGAAACACCGCGCTCAGCTTCAACTATTAGCCAAGAACAAATGGAACGTTTCTCTATTGGCGATATTGATGAACTTGTAGCCTTTGCTCCCGGTACATATACTCAATCATTTTTCGGTGTTGCCGGCTCATTAGACGTCAGGGGAACGCCGGGCGAAGCCTACTTCCGTGGTATGAAACGCTTAGATAACCCAGGTAACTATCCAACTCCGATTGGAGCGTCAAGCCGAATTGATATCGTGCGTGGTCCAGCCTCCCCCATTTACGGTCCGGCGAAAATCGGCGGTTATTTAAATTTTAATCCAAAGTCTGCTAGTGCCAGTCGTGGTCAATACCTAGAAGAGAATACTGGTGCTTTTTCTTACACCACAGGCAGTTGGGATAAAAGTGTACTTTCTGCTGAAGTAGGTGGCCCAGGCTCAATTGGTGACAAGAAAGGTGGCTTCTACTTATATGGAGAACTTGAAAATTCTGGCAGCTATTACGATAACAGCGGTACCGATCAAACGATTCTGCAGGGCTCGTTCAATATCGATATTACTGAAAACTTACGTTTCGAAATGGGCGGTATGCACCATAAATATGACGGAAACCAAGTTGCTGGTTGGAACCGTTTAAGCCAAGATTTAATTGATAATGGTACCTATATCACAGGTACCGCAAAACCACTCGACATGAATGCTGACGGCTCTATATCTCACCAAGAATACTTTTCCTTGAATGGTGCAGATAGTGGAAGTATCAACCCATTTATCTTTCTCCCATTAAGCACTATCGAAGATGATTCTTTTTTCTTTATACCCGAAATGGCACTTGTCAATCCCGGTACAACAAAATTAAAAGGCAATCAAACATTAGTTGCACCTGACGATGTACTAGAAAATACAGTTGATACACTGTATTTCGATATCATGTATTACACACAAAGTGGTTGGGAAATTAAAAACCAATTATTTTATGAAGCCTATGACAACTTAAACGAAAATGCCTATGGTTTCGCTCAGATGCATGATACGTCGGTGGTAGAAAACAAATTAATATTTGCCAATGAATTTGAAACTGACTCCATGATCGCTCAAGTACAATTATCCCCATCAATTCGCCACACTGAATTTATGCACGCTGATGATTTTACAAATGAATATTTTAACCGTCGCGATTTGACGGGTCCTTCAACCGCAGTCGATAGACGTTTATTGGCAACTCGCATCGGTAAAGATTTTGATAACTATGATGTGGGGCATTATACCGATTACGGCATAGCTGCAATGACCGATTTAACGTGGGATTTTGGCCTTAACATTGTGCTTGGATTGCGTTATGACAGTATCGATGTAAAAACAACCACCCGTGGTGATTTGTTATTAAACCAAGTTCCAGTAGCTACTGCAGAAGACACTTTTACCGGTACTTCTTGGAATACCAGTATTTCATACAAATTTGAATTTGGTCTAATCCCATATGTTACGAAAGCCAAGCAAGCGACCCTAGTTGCTGGCCAAGGCGCTGAAATCGGTTATGGACAATTAATTGACGGCGACGGCAATGCCTTCAACGGCGCGTTTGATACCTCCACTCTAACTGAATATGGTATTAAAGGCTCATTCTTAGAAGATAGTTTATATTTTGCCCTGGCTTCTTACGAGCAGGAGAGAACGGATTTCAACGCTCAGGCTATCGTCACTAACGCTACGACCCAAAATAAAGGTACTGAGTTTGAACTTCGTTGGGTAGTTGATGATCAATTGGTAGTTACTGCTGGTTATACCAACATGAAGGTATACAACTTAACGGCTTGGAATAACGGTAACGGTGGTTCATTATTCGGATTTTTAGGTATCAATGACTTACCCGGTGTGAACGATCCATCCATAATGTTGGGTGGTAACCCCATTGGTGTAACGCCAATTCTTAGTGCTGCTGATGGTGGCAGTATAGAAGACGCCCGTAAACAAGGTATACCTGAAAACATTTATACGGCTACTGCAACCTATGACTTCCAAAACGGATTTACGGTTAACACTAGTATCATAAGTGCTGATTCAACTTACTCAGGTTTCTCCAAGAGCGTATTGTTGCCATCTTATACTTTAGTCAATGCAGGTATTTCATACTCAACAGATACATGGACGGCAAATCTTTCCATCAAAAACTTAACAGATGAAAAATATTTCCGTGCTAACTTCCCTGACTTGTTTGGCGCACAGATTGTATTACCTGAGCTGCCCACTAGCTATCAAGCGAAGTTCAGCTATAAGTTCTAAATTAGGCAGTTAAACGTCTACGTTTAATTGAAGTAATCAATTATAAAGGGATAAGACTGATACTTTCAGGCTTATCCCTTTTTTGTAAGAGAGAGCTCATGAAATTAAGTAAAACACTCATAATCGCTGCTGCGCTAACAACACTATTTGCTTGCTCGGGTGAGGATAAGGCACAAATAACAACCACAGAGACATCAGCGGCCATTGAAATAAAAGTCGTGGTAGTCAACATGTTTGAAATTGGCGAGGACCAAGGCGATAAAGCCGGAGAATTTCAACTGTGGAAAGCCGGACAGAAACTAGATACCTGTTTGCCCTTCCCCGCTTCTTATCATGATATCTGTTTAAATCCTGAAACTGGTGTACTGGGTATTGTGACCGGAATGGGCACAGCCCGAGCGGCCTCAGCGATAATGGCTCTTGGACTTGATCCGCGTTTTAATTTAACCAAGGCATATTGGCTAGTCGTGGGTATTGCTGGAGTGGACCCACAAGATGCATCTATTGGCTCAGCCGTGTGGGCGAATTATCTAGTAGATGGCGATTTAGCTCACGAGATAGATGCGCGCGATATGCCAAGCGATTGGCAGACTGGTTATTTTCCATTGTTTCAGCAACAAAAACTCAGTCCTGCACAGGTTGAAGATCCCGCAGCTTATCAAGATAGTCGCAATGGCGAAGTGTATAAACTCAATACTGCATTAGCGGACTGGGCCTATGCCTTAACCAAAGATGTGCCACTGACTGACTATCCTGCAATGCAAGAGCTGCGCAGTAAATATGTTAATTATCCCAATGCACAAAAGCCACCCTTTGTATTACAAGGCGACCAATTGGCTGCAGCAACGTTTTGGCATGGCAAACATCTCACGCAATGGGCTAATGATTGGGTGAGTCACTGGACCAAAGGACAAGGTAATTTTGTGACTTCTGGCATGGAAGATACAGGCAGTTATCAAGCCATGACGTATTTACACAACGCCCAAAAAGCCGATAAATCACGGTTTATGGTCTTACGTACCGCCAGTAATTATTCGATGCCTCCTGATAGCCTGACAGCCATAGACAATTTAATTGCTGAAGGTAAGGGTTATGCGGGCATGCAATCATCTTTAGAATCTGCTTACGCGGTTGGCAGCAAAGTGGTTGATACTATAGTGGCAAATTGGGCGCAGACAAAAATGAGCCAACCATACGAAGTCAATACAAGTGTCACTATGTCCGAGCATGCTGAGTCAGAAAAAACAACTGCCGAACCTACTCAAGCCAAGCCAAACAAAATGAATACTCCAGAACTGGTCAAAGCCCTTAACCTTGAAGCCCATGTTGAAGGTGGTTACTTTCGACAAAGCTTTAAAGCCGACCATAGACCTATGATCCCAACAGCCAGTGGTCCACGGGTGACGATGACATCTATCTATTATCTCCTCACTGCTGAGTCGCCCATTGGTCATTTTCATATGAACCAAAGTGATATCATGCATTATTTTCATATGGGCGATCCTATAACTTATTCACTGATACACCCCGATGGTCAACTAGAAACTATTGTTATGGGATCAGACCCAAGTCAAGGACAAGTCATGCAGATGATGGTCAAAGGGGGGATTTGGAAAGCCTCACAGATCCCAACAAATGGCCAATACGGTTATGGTTTAATTGGCGAAGCAGTAGCGCCCGGATTTGAATATAGTGATATGCAATTAGGTGAAAAAGAACCTTTAATGATGCAATTCCCGCAACATATCAGCTTAATTGAACAATTAAGCCATTAAGCCAACTTTTAGTCTAGTATTGAGCAACATTACAAAATCAGTAATGTTGCTCTTGCCGATTAATATTCTTTCGTTTGAGTTGTATGTATATATTTAAGTTTGAAGTTCACACCAATATAATGCCCCCCCCAAGTGCCTTTGAAGCAATCTGATCATTAAATTATTATGCTTTTTTTAATATATCCGCATAGCACATACTCACAAAGGTTTAATAGCTTCAGAATTAATGGCTAAATCAGTCGCACACTAAAAACGATTGATGAGACTTGTGCCCATGTAGAATAAAACGACGCAATGAATAAAACCTATTATTTTGCTTAACTCCCTTGGGAATCTTGTCAACAACAATCTAAGTAGGATGGATAGAAACACCTGAGCTGGTAGCTAAAGACGACTAACTTTTCAAGCATGCAATCCCTCAGACGACTCACTAAAAGCCAATCGGTCCACAACGCAGAAATATATTAAACTCTCGTTCAATATATTTGGATAAGTATATACCTTGCTCGGATAAACTTGCTATAAGGCCAAAACATTCGTTTGTCCTGGCATGCAATGTATTTAAGTGTGCCAAAAAGCAACACTTTAAACGACAGCTAGAATAGCTGGTATTGCTTTGCAGTCGCCTGTTTAAACGTTAAAGTAATTGATACACCATGAGTTCTACTTGTCTAATTCGACTCGTCTGAGCTGCAAATATTAATTTGTAATCACACCATTTGGTAATTTGTCTTCGTCCTGATACGGCGTTTCCATAATTTAAGGAGACACATTATCAAAGCGAATGTAAGACTTTAGGAGTAAAAATATTAACCTATTCTCTGCCTAGCATTAGCAATTCCAAAATCCATTTTGTCTCCAGCAATATTTTATTTCAGGCTTCTTCGGACCAGTATAGCTAGGCCGAGTCATAGCACGTTGTCGCGCAACCGCATCAGCCGCAGCTCGTGATGTATTTCTTTCCAACTCAAGCTGCCTGGCCGCTTCTTCGGTGGCATATTTAATGTCCATCCAAGGTTGCACAATGGCGCACTCGCGGCTGTTATTACCAAAACCGAAACAAATATCCTCGGCGTAACCTATATTTGTGCGATCTTGGTTTGCGCTAAAAAAGTAAGCCAGAATATCTCCACCAGCTACCTTAGCAGCTTTGGCAAACGTGGCGTCGCCTCTAGCAGACACTTGTTGAGACATCTTTTCACGCGCGTGCGCAATATATCCATCATATTTCGCTTGCATTTCTTCTAAGGCTCGTTTCTGGCGAGCTGCTGGATTGTTTCTTTCCCAGTCTACTACCTTAGCCGCTTCCGCGTAATTGACAGCCTCTATAGGTGATAGCCGCGGGAAGGAATTTTGAAAATGGTACGCGGGACCTTCCATTTGGGATGTCACGCTGGCGTACCCCTTAAGACTAGGTCGAATTCCAAAGCCGATCCATTCTTCGTCTTTAGTCTCAAATGGTGAACCTAAGCTCGCCACACCATTATGTATTCGTAGTTCAGATTGGCGCAATCCGCGAACAGCAAAGTAACGCGTGGGCGTATTTGTATAGTTACTTGCAGAACCCAGCAGACTTGTAACCTGTTTAGCGTCTGTCAGCCCTACCCAAATATCCGCCATAGCGGCTAAGTTAGTGAGTCTGTTGTCTACACTTCCTTCAGAAAACGAGAAAGTACTTACATCAAACCCAGC
>TARA_R110002167_G_scaffold66667_4_pt1 | contig 16675 bp, 22 predicted proteins | sample TARA_R110002167 | Tara Oceans TARA_R110002167 (sample SAMEA4398238) | marine metagenome | biome: Polar Biome; feature: [MES] marine water layer (ENVO:01000295) within the mesopelagic zone...; material: water (ENVO:00002006), including particulate matter (ENVO:01000060) such as...... | reverse complement strand
GCGATTCGTTGTGCTTCAGGAGTCATGACTTGTCACGGTTGCGGACACAGAGGAAGGCCTCTGCTTGCTGTTTTGCTGTAGTGTGAGCAATTCGACCGGAGCTGCCTCGATTTCCGTCACGTTGTGCAATAGAATCAAGCATAGGCCAATAATCTTGGTAGAGACTGCTTTCAAATAGTGTTTCCACAGCTTTGTGCATCGCGTTGAGGTCGTTGAGGTAATCGGGAGGGTTGTTCCACGCTCCTCCTTGGGGAGCTATCCATTGGCTATTGTCTACCTCGGGCCGTCTCTTCTTCCATCCAAGCGCCTCCGCCAATGCGATTCGTTGTTCTTCAGGTGTCATCTTGATTTGTTATTGCTCCCCTCCTAATAGCTTAAATGGTTTTCTTTTTGATCTCGTTGTTGATCTGTTCAGCCCCCCACTTGAATGCTTCATGTAATGAGAAGCCCTTAGGTATTTCCGGCATGTCGTTGGACGGGCCGAGTTGTCCGCAGACTTTACAGGGCTTGTCCGCGCTCCCCCATCCCCCGTGATCGTGACAGTAGTCGTATTTCGTGCTGGTCATAATAAGATTCTGTTAATTTTTTTGTTTATCTCTATCTCCTCCGCAGAAAACCCAGCAGTGGAGCCAATAAAAAGGGATGGTAGCCCAGTTTGACCATCCAAACTGTTTTGACCCGCGAGGACCATGAGTTACCTGCCGCCAAATCAATCGTGGGGCGGCGATAAATGCGGCAAGAAACAGAAAAGGGATTAGAAGGAATCTTGATAGTGTTTTCATAGTTCAAATAGCATCCATGTGTTTTGCCTTGTTAGCGCTTAATTTTCGTTGGTGTTTTACCCAACTGCACGACTCTCGATGCCCCTCCAATCTACCGTTGATCTCAGGATCGCTCACTCCGCATCTAGCGCACTTGTAATATGGGTTCCTTCCGCCGATGCGCTTCTTGGGGTAGTCCGTGCGGTATGTTTCCATAGATTCGTTAGTTTCGGCTCCATATTGCATTCGGGGCAGTTCGGGTTGGTTGAAATCCAAGGGCCGCCGATGATATAGCAGCCATACCCGCAGGAGCTCAGCTCGTTTGCTTGTTCGTGTGTCATGTCAGCTCCTAAATAAGTTTCTCAACGCCACCACTTCAGGAATGGTGAACACTTGGATAGTGTAGGGGATGAAATTTATTAGGAACAAGATTACAATGGCTGTTGCTCCCCATGCAAAAATGCTCCCCATAGGATCTGTATATGACGCCTTGTTTATTTTATCCTTCTTAACCCAAGCCAAGATGGTCAATCCTATCAGGACTAGTATGGAAATTAACCATCCAAACCAATCAATGTAAACCATGGTCCTGAGTTGCGGAGAAACCTGATCGTTCACGGCGCTTAGTATTTCTAGTGTTTCTTGCCTGTTCATAATTCGTTGGCGTCAGGCCTATATTGCAGCTCCCCACGTTTAGGGAAGTATTTGGCCTGCTCCTCAGTGCTGAAGATGGATTTCTTCTTAACTTGTAGCGCTGATCTGAATGACGGAGTGTTAAGACTTGGTGCTAGCTCTTTCCTAATCTGATCCCAGTTCAGGCCCATTTCACGATATTCAATAATGCGCTCAGCAATATCTCTATCTATTCTTAAATATTTTCCTGACTTCACTTTCGCACATCTGGCTCCACACAGGATGGATCTGCCTGCACCCTGCCACCCGGTGCCAAAGAAATCCTTCTCGCACACCTCACATGACCTAGGCCTACGAGAGGCGTGTGATGGCCATACAACTTCAGGGAAATTAGTGGTTAGGATCTGTCTAACTCTCTCCCTGGATAGCCCGAACTTCTGTCCGATTTCCTCAAGGGTCGAGCCAGTCTTCCTCATGTCTGACATCTCACAAGCTCTTTCGACACCTCCTTGATTCTGCCCTCGATGCTTCTTGCTGGCCACCAGGCCGAGGAGCTTTAGATATTTGGACGTCTGATTGTGCGACATATCCATAGCTAGGCGAATCTGGCTCACGTTCATCCCCTCGCCAACATATTTCCTTAGCTGCGGCTCGAGAGCTCTAGCATTAGTCATGGCCGTAAGCCCCACTGGCCTCAATCCATCCTCAGAGACCCCCAAGGACCTCATGTAGCGAGAGAGTGTGGCAGGGGATGCTATTTCCAGCTTAAAAGCTAGATCTTTGAGTGTGATCTTCTGATCAACTGCATGTAGTCTGATGGCATCCTCATGGCGAGCTGCTCTTTCTTTAATTATCTGTGAACTCATATTTTTATTTTCCGCATTTAGGGCAGATCGCTCTACCTAGACTTGTGTAGTTTACTGGGCCTCCGCATCTATGGCACAGGCCTATGAAGCTTACGAACTTGCGCCAGTAGTAGCGCCATTTGTGCTTCAATCTAATGATTTCGAGCCTCATAGAGCTGTGGACTTGTAGCTCACACTTTCGAGCTCTCCTATTTGACCCTCTGTTGCCTCGGTTGCAATCACCATCGCCTCAGCCTCTCCTTCTGCAACGAACTTGCTCTGAGTCTCAGTGAAGGCTTTAACCCGCACCTTGCTTGAAATTGCGTATGTGATTGTCATTCGGGTTACGACCTCGACTATGTAGTCTTGCTTTTCCATTGATTTTTGTTTGTTTGTTTGTAAGCTTTCGCATGGCGTGGAATACTGGTGGGCCTTGCCCTAGATTTTTTATTGCGAAGATTGATGGTCAGACTTTTACAGCTCGAGACCACAAGCAAATCTTTGTGCTCTATCGTGTCTGGAAGACAAATAATGGCGAGAGACTAGCTGTTGACTGGGAAGAGTCTGTTTGGAAGGCGTTAAAATCCTCCCACCCTAGGCATTTCCATAAGGATAAGCGCAAGGGTGATCCCGGCGTGTCTGTAGCCTCTGCTTTCTCATTTATTACATTTATAATTAAGCGCCTCCGAAATAAAAAGTTGGTTCCCGCTCCTCTAGCTAAAGAGAGGGCGGCAATATGCTTCGCCTGCCCCATGAAGAGCAAGGTGCTGGGATGTAGTGTTTGCAGGAGCGCACTGAAGCTCGCTGTTAAGCCCCCAGAGGCCGTTGAAGCACCCCAAGCCTGTAAAGCCTGCGGATGTTACCTCCCGCTCAAGATATGGATTCCTAGACGCCTTCTCGGCTCATCTGAGGCATATCCATTTCATCCTGACTGTTGGATGAGGACTGAGGACGAACTAGGCTGTTCCGTGAATCATATCGGCATCCAACAATCCCCGCGCTTGTGATGCTGTGGTGAAATTCATTCTCGTAGACTTCACGAATAAGGAAGGTTTCCCGTCCATCCACAGTTGCCCATACTTCCGTCCAGATTCCTGAGCGTTTCAGGGTGATGCCCGTCACCTTCATGCGGGATCGACGCCAACGCAGAACAAGGTGGTCAAACCAACAGCGGATCGCTGGGAGTTCGGATTTTGATTTTGATTTCAAAACTTCGTGGAGTCCCCTTGGAGTTTGCCACAATGTTTACAGGTGCGCTGAGAGTAGATCCACGCAGGACTAAGTTCTTTGGGGGCTGGCACTTGCTCCCACTTGGCCCACTTATGCCCGTTTTTGTGGGTGCATAGCTCGTTAGGGCTGGTTTCACAGGAAGATACCAACAGCGCTATGACGAGGCATTGCGGATAGCGCCATGCAGCGCGGGTTGGTTGATTCGGTGTTTTCATAATCGTTTTTCGTTCAGTGACAGGCTAAAAGCTTTTTCGACGGCTACCCATGATTCAATCCCGTGATTGTCGGTGTAATCAAACCGTTCGGTTTCTCCATCGGCATAAGCAACCGTGGCGTGAGTCTCCTCAACGGTAAGAATCACGGGTTCACCGTTGAGTATGGCGAAGTATTTCCCTGAGTATTCAGGCAGTGTTGCTGTGGTCCTGTTCATAATCGTTTTTCGTTCAGGTGACAATAGGCTAGGCCGGACGCGGTGAAATTAGATGTCTACCGACTATTTGTGATGAGCCTCTCTCAAGAAGAAAGCGCGCCTTTGCTGACTTTCGTCTCTGGTCTGAACAAACGTCGCAATAGCCATGAAGTGAACCACAGTGTGGCCGTTTTGGCCTTCCGCAGTATTCACAAGATTTTCGAACAACGAGCATCATTTCGACGAAACCTAATTCATTTACAGGAATGGGCTCCTTCTTATCCCATAGCTTACACGCTCGATACCTCTCCCCGTCTACCTTGCGTGCTCTCGATCCCTTACCGTTCTGTGCTGTTGTCATAGATCCTTGTTCCTTTCGTCTCTCTTTAGCCTAGCGTGACAATGAGGCTAAGGCTTAGCGTTGTTTGGGTTTTCTGACTCTATAATCTGATCTAAGTATAGTTGAACCGCTTTCTCAACCGACTTTAGGATGTTTGTATATTCCATCCCAGGAATGATTTGGTTCTTACAGATTGACACTAGCCTTTTATGCTGGGAGTCACCAAGCTCAATACCTCGCGCTCTTGCGTCAACAAACAGTGTGTGTGAGTTGGTTTGGATTAACTTCCTGAGCTCCATCACTCGCTTGAAGCCCACTCGGGGGTTTTTCTTTTTCATCCTAGTTTGTATATGGCTACATTCGCCCCACCAGGGGTAATCCAGCGATCTGTGCTTATCTCCACGCCCTCTCTCTTGAGGTCGTTGATGCGAGCTGCCAACCTAAGGCAGCCAAAGAGATTTAACGCCTCTAGGGGTGTGATAGATCCCACCCGGTTAATATGCTCAAGTATTTTTTGCTTCTGGTTCATCGGATTTATTTAGCTCTGCTAGGAGGGTATCTGCCCACACTGCTGATATTCTAGCTGCCTCTATAGGCATTCCCTCTCCAAATTCAGGATTAGAGGCTAGCCCCGCCATGATGCGGCTAGCAATTTCAGCTCTGACTGGCATCCCGTAGTTTAGGTTTTCGCAGGGATTTCCCACTCGGTCTAAGTTTTGCGATGGGTAGGCTGGTTCGTTTGGGTTTATGGTCATTTAGGTGTGGGTGTTTAGAGGTGTGATAATTTAAAGATTCCTCCTTGCCGCATAACGGCTATTGCGGGGAGGCTCCGCACTCGCTTCTGGGAAATTACTGTTGTTTTACCTATAAGCCATCCGGGATTAGAAGATCGACGAACAATTTAAATTACTCTACGTCTATATTTTTTCATTTTGAATTATCGCATCTTAATTAAGATGGCTGTAAGTTTGTTTGATGGCTCACTATTACCGTGCCTATCTGGGTGGCATAGCTTGATGAGGCTCATGATCTCGTTTTTTGAGAATTGCTGGCTGGTTGGAGCGAAGGTTGGGCGATGTGGGTGGATTGACCCTTCCCTAAGGAACGCCTCACCCCCCTTGCGATTAATCCTGAGCAAGAGGTTTGAATGCCTCAAGCGAACAGTCCTGAGCTTGGATTCAAGCGATTTAGCCGATACTCTATGGGCATCTAAATGCACCCTTAGCTGAGCTATCTCAGCGTCCTTCTTCTTATTAACTTCTAGGAACCCCCTCTTGAGGAGCTTCACACCGAAGACGATGATGAATCCACACAGCAGTATTGACACTCCTATCAGGTCTCCTGCGACCAGTCCCGCTATTAGATTCATGTTTTAATTTGTTTTGAAAATTGGTTGCCCAGGAAGAAATCGAATCTTCGACCGTCGCCTTATGAGGGCGCCTATCTACCACTGATATACTGGGCGGTTGTCCCGCTTACATGGGTGCGGGGACTGCTTATCGCACAGCCTGTTCCATTTTTCAATGCTCGTGTCGCGGATTCGTTCTTTCTTCCAGGTGAATCATTCCCCGCTGAGACGTGTGATATGCCTTGCGGCACGGGATAATCGAATCTACAGCTTATGCCCCCGATTGTGTTACCACAATTCAAAACAGCCCCACTTGCGCTAGCTATGGCTAACACACCTTCCGAGTGCTTAGCAGGTCTGATCTGAATTGTAGTGACCCCTTACGAGGATCAGGCGTGAGGAGATTAGCTCTCATACTGATTAATTTTCCATGAAGCGCGACTTCATTTCCGATTAAGTGTCTTATCAACTTACCTCAAGCGCAGCCACCGACCAGGTCGCTCATATTTTTGAAATAGCATTGCTAGTTACGCTTTCGCGCCTATAGGAAGTGAATCCGCGCTTTCAATACGTCCGTAACGATATGCCCTCATTGCGATGACCGCGCTTGAAGTAAGATAAGTGGGCTTGGGCGCATAATTGTCGTTTAAGTTGGGCGAACTGTCGCAATCAACCCCGTTACATGTTGTAGGCGTGCGCGTAACTACTGGGTTAGTAGCCACTTTCCAACGCCTCGTATTGCGAATACTTGGATGCAGTGTTTTCTTCTCATGTTGGTTTTTGGGTAAATTTAATTGGTTATGGTGTTGGTTGATCTTCCTGACTTGGAAGGAAGTATGGGACAAGGTCGTCTTGCTCCCTATAGGCGCGTTTTACCTCGGGATCATAGAAGTATGATGTCATTGGAAGATCTCCTGTCTCGCGCTGTTTGCGAACATAAACCTTACCATCTGGGCAGCTCTGTTTGAACTCCTCAATAGCAGCCTCTCCGAAGTTCTCGTCCATCATCTCGTTGACCTTTTGGGCTTTAGCCACATCTCGCCACACGCATACAACGTTGTGAGGCATAGCTGACCATTCTTGAGCTCCCATGACATCTGCAATACCTGGAGGCTTGTTAGCATCTCCCTGGTTAGGTTTTCGTGGGTGCATCACTAGATGGAGGTGAACTGGATTCTGAGCAGCGAAGAGCCTGAACATGTCAGCAGCTTCTGCTTGCTTCGAGTTGTCCTGCCTATCAACCTCCAAGGTCATGACGTTATCAATCACGAAGTCCTCCACTCCTAGCTGTCTGTGAGCCTGCATCATTGTTGACACAACCTCACTAGGGTTAGCTCGTTGCATGGAGTCATAGAACATAACGTTACCTGTGAGGGCGTCGTAAGCCTCTTCGAATTGCTCTGTGTCGCCGATGTGCTTCTCTGAGGTATATTGCCTCATCATAGCACTCATAGTCATTGTGTTGGCCTGCTCAAATGAGCTGATCATTGACTTCCTACCATTAGCTGCGTTGTATGCCATTTGCTGCTGCAGAATCGAGCTCTTGCCGTGAGAGGTTGAGCCATACCATACAGTGATTTCGTATGGTCTGAAGTGGAAGTTGAGGGCATCCAGGAAGAAGGGTGCTCCGTCTGAGCTATAGCTAGACTTAAGCCTAAGCTTCACCAGCTCCTTAACGCTCTTTGGGTTGACGATCTTGTCAATTGGCGCGTCTCTCGCTGACTCATACGCCTCTACGAGTAGTGCTGAGTCACCTGCCATCATGGCGGCATTCGCATCCTTGTAGCGATAGGAGATGCTGCGACACTTCTCTGCGCCGAGCCTATGCTTGATCTTTTGCTCCGCCTCTTGTCCTGCTGGGTCTGAATCGAAATCCAGGAAAATTGACGTGAAGCAATTCATGAAGCTCCAGTCCTCGCCAATCCACTCCTCATTGCTTACGCCTGAGGGTATGCTGACGGCTGGGTAGCCCAGTTGCTGCCATGTTAACGCATCCCATTGTCCCTCACAGATAATAATGGCTGACCCCGTTTTGATTGGATCGACCATATGTTTTCCAAAGAGAACAGGTATGCAGTCGTTGTTCGTATAAATGCGCTTCTTACCATCGCAAGACCAACACTTAAACAGAACAGGCTTGTCATCCTCATCGAAGTGAGAAAAGACGATGGACGTATCAGTGGACAAGCATCTCGCAACTTTAAGGGTCGGCTCTTCGATTCCTCGTGTAGCTGCATATGCAATTGACTTTGTGTTTAGTGGTCCAACCTCCTCAGTGCGAGCTCCCACTCCAATCTCGAAGGTAGCCTTGTCTTTGCGCTCAATCTTAGGCTTAGGACGCTTCTTCTGTAGATGAAGGCGCTGCTCTGGCTGGACGTTGAGGTAGCGAGCGAGCTCATTACCTGCCTCTATGTAGGACTTCCCTTTTTTGAGAGCCCAGAGACCGATAGCGTTACCGGAGATAGTTGGATCTTCGAAGTCATGGAAGACTCCTGCATTAGATGATTTTGTTGAGATTGAGAGAGATGTCCCCTTTTCTCCGTTGATACCACCGATTCGGTAGCAGCCAGTTTGCTTCTTAGCTTCTGGGAATAAATCCCTCACTAGAGAATCAATCTGGAACGACACAGCCTCTAGGACTGTCTGAAAGTTGTAATATTCGCTAGGCGTATTCATAAATTCTCTGGAAGCAGTGCGATGAGTTGCTCGTAGGCGATTTGCGAGGCATACCGCCCCTTCACATCCCTGAGGTTACGGACGGCCTTTCGGAGATCGTGGCGCTCCTGAAAGATCTTCCGGGCAAAGTCAGCATAAACGATTTTTGCCCCTGCATCAGGATTGGTATCAATTTCGTTTTCTAGTTCTTCTGTGTCGATCATGTATCTGCTGGTGCTACAACTGGAGCTGGAGTCCATTCATCCATTGGCTTTGGGCCATTGGCGTCCACGATTGTCCTTGTGTCTGAATTGAAGATTATTGAGGCGTGTGAGGGGATGAGCTCGTATGGGCCTCTGAACTTATACCATTTCTTTTGGGCGGGAAGGAAAAACATGAAGTTCTTGTTCACCGACTTCACTTCGATCCGCTCCATAAGGGTTTCCTTGTCGGATATTTCAGCGACTTGGACGGGCTCGCCATCTTCATCAATGAGGTCCACTGACTGAACGGGATCATTTAAGGATTCAAATCCATAGATCCGAACATAGGTGATTACCTTCCTCTGAACAGCAACACTGAGATTGAGCCTGCTTGATAGATCAAGAACCTCTTGCTTCTCTACCTCTGTGATACTGGAGTAGAACACCTCCTTGTGGTGGGTGAAGGTTAGGTTTTTCCGCCTAATGGACCAGTAGTTACGGAATGTGTTGAGTGCTGTGGTGTAGATGTGATAGGAGGTGTTTGTAGCCTCCATGACGTCTGTGGGGTCAAATCTGTCCCCGAAGTAGTTCTCTAGCTGGTCACAGATCATGCCTAGGGTCCAGGCTGAGTAGTTGTCGATCTTCTGACCCGTCTCCTTTACGTCAAGGATGCGCCTGAGGAGCTCGTTGCCCTCTGTCACGTCCGGTGGGTTACTAGAGTTGATTACAAGCTCTCCAGTCTCCCTATACTCGAACTTATCAGAGAGTCCACCACGGAGGAGGATGCCTGCAGTAGCCTTGATGATGATGTCAGCGATTGACTTCTCGGACTTGCCGACAAGCTCCATGTTGACCCCATCGTTCACAACCTCACAGGTGTAATCCATCATTGATGCCAACACTGGGTTTAGGTCGATTATCGCTTCGATGGCTTTTTCAGGATCACCTTCGAACCTGGCATCCCATACAACTTTCAATTGCTCTGGGGTTGCCTCTAGGTCAGGATCATCCGTCATCTTGATGAGATCTTCGAATGCACTCACAGGAGTTCCTCCGTATAAGACCACCCATCTAGCCACTCGCTTATCTTCAGGCGCTACCTCTGAAGGGGCCCCTACAACTGCTGAGACACTGCGTTCTGGATTGACCGCTTCAACAGCTGTCTCTGGATTACTTTCCGCAACATCAAAGGTGCCGCTTGAGCCACTTGCTGATATTGTGATTTCACCTGGAAGTGTTGCTGGCCTCATTACTGCTGAGTCAATGTATTCGTCGATAAAAACGGGGGTCGGCCCGTTCGGACTCAAGGATGGTGGTAATGTATCTGTCATATTATGAATTGGTATGGTCGGCGCTGCCTCATAGGGTGCCACTGCATAGAGCTGTGCGGCCTGGTTCCTCACTTCGGCTAGTTGCTGTAATCTTTGACGGTATTCTATTCCGGTTATCGCCTCTAAATTTTGGCTGTCTATTTCTTCATCAGTTCGCGGCATCGTGATTACCTGCTGCTGGTATGGCTGTAAGTGAGCATCTAGATCTACACCACCTGATAGTGAGGGAGTTGTTATCTCATTGAGCTCTGGGCCCACTTGATTATTATAGGTTGGTGGATATGGTCGAACTGCGTGTTCATCAAGACGAGCGAATAAGGCCCATCGCTCACGTCTCGCTAACCAAGCTCCTCGCTCTTCTGGTGTTGATTGTTCGCTCATTGTTTTATGTTTTCACGGAAAGGGGTAAACTTGACTCTTATTGGTAGGTGGCCTAGTTCAATCACACCTGCTTATTTTTAACTCATTCGCGTGGAGCCCTCTTGTGGCGAGAGACCTTAGATTTCTGTTCTATAATCTATAACGTAGCGCTTTGACTCCTGCGCGGGCTAACTAGTGCTTAGCTATCGCCTAGCTAGTGACATACAACCGATCTACAGGGAGAACTGTGAGGGGTCTAATCTGGCGATCAGAAGATCGAGACGCTTTGGACACGTCGTTAAGAAACTCTGAAATATGAAATTAGACAACTTGCGACCCACTAGGGGTCTACTCACGTCCTTTGTTGTTATATGTATGCCTTTCCTTGTTGGTTTTGTTATCAGGTAGATTTTGAGCATTCCAATGCTCTCACACTCCTAACGTTATAAGGACTAAGGAAGTCCTTTTTCACCAAACCAATACAGAGGGAAAATTCCACCAGATGACTGAGAGAGCTTAACGGCTTCGTCCTTTTCGTAGCCGAGCTCCAGCAATGCTTCTATGTGGTAGTGAGTCGAAAGGGCTGCCTGCTTTGACACAGACTTTAGTTTCTCGTCGGTTGTTCCTGATCCGCTTCCTTGGCTAGCTGCGTGGCTAACAGGGGCGGACGGGGAAGATGTTTCTCCTGGTGTTGTGCCTACATCTTGCTCTGTTGAGCAGTTTGAGATGTTGACTGCGAATTTACCCGATCCCACGGGGTATTCTTTGTATGCGATAGAAGACTTCTTGTCAGAGCTGGAGGTTGTCCATGTGAGCTCTTGACCTTCCTCAGGGACTTGGTCAGGGCGTGGATTCCAGATCTTGATTGCCGTCTTGCCGCTGCTGTCTTCTACAAGCACGAATGCGCTAGAGCTCCCCGGCTTGAATGGGAATGCCTTCGTAACCTTTACAGGTCCGAATTTCTGCGCGTATTGTTCATTACTAATTTGATGGATGTTCATATATGTTCGTTGGTTAGTGTTCGTTTTGTTCTGTTCTGGACTTGTTTTGGAGAGGGTCCAGGCCTCAAATCTTTATCTCCATAGACCTAATGTCTTGAGGAATGCTTCGCAGCGTTGGGCTGCGGTGGCATGTAGCAGTAACAGAGCGACTGCGGCATTGAGCCCACTCATCTGCTCGAATTGTGGACAGACAACTTCCCATAGTCTGTTGCAGTAGCCTTTCCATAAGCCCCCATCATCAAGAACTTTCTCCATCTCATGGCAGGCGTTGAGGTCGGTCGTGAAGCGTGGGATGTATTCTACAACGGATGAGTTTGGTAGGTCTCCGATCCAGTTACACATGGAATCTCTTCGAATTTCTAACCATCCACATGCTTTTGCTATGGCTATTTGTTGCTTTTCGGGTGTCATGATGTCCAGAGCTTGAGGGTTTTAAGGAGGGCTTCACACCGCTCTTCTTCGGAGGCGGTAAGTAGGTCGATGTCACTCACCATTGGTGATCCTGAATTATTCTTAGGGCATCGCCTGCTCACGACCATTCGTAGGGCATTGATCCATTTCACCCTCAGTTCAAGATTGTCCGTATCGTGAAGGCCGAGTGCAATCTCTGCCCCTCTAAGAGCTTGGAAGCTGCGGGGGTAGTCGGGGGTTTGATTTAAGCCGTAAGTATCAATAGCAATTGCCTTCCCATGCCTCCCCAAAATAAAGTTCAGTGACTTCAATTCAGCGAGGTCGGAATCGTTATATTGACCGAAGTGGTGAGTCGTGGTATGGCATGGACCCGTCAACCACTGATACCCACAAGCTTCGGCTATGGCAATTCGTTGCTCTTCGGGTTTCATTCCTTCATTACGGGTGCAGGGACCTTCTCCTCGAAGTGCTTAGCACGCTTGAAGGTGGATGATAGGGGCTCCAAGCGGGAGTGCACAACAGCATTTGTTGGTTTTTTCACCTTTTCTAGCGAGAGGAGGATATGAAACACTGCTGATGCAGCCATAATGTTGGCCAGGGGAGTCTGTGGATACTTCTCTATCACCTCATCTGTGTTGCAGCCCCATGGCGTCCGCTCCCCCTCAGGGAATTCGAAGTGCTCCAGTGGGTTATGAACGCCAGGGATGAAGCAATGCGCTTCTCCGTCTTCGTGCTCATTACCTGCGAGGATACATGTAGCGTCCATCTCATCCGCTAGATCCATAAGGATTAGGCGAGAGGAGTTGTTATCTACACACCCGATGATGAGATCAACACCTTCGAAGCGAGAATCATTCAAGATCATTGAGTCCTTGATGAACTCTGGAATTGATGTGATCCCCATGGTGGTGTTAGGCCTTAGCATGAGAGCCAATGTCTCAGCCTTATTCGCTGCTGAGTGCATCGCTGGGAATTGTCTTGTGACATTCTTTGGCTCGTATTTGTCTCCGTCAATAAGGACTACGTCCATGAGGCGTGAGAGGCCTGGCGCAAGGTTAACTGCGATTCCTCCACAACCGACAATTGCTGCTTTTTTAAATTTCATTTCTTATGTGTCTTATGATTTTTTGGTGTAGCAACATCTCCTTTTCGTGATGCTCCACTTCCAGTGATGAGATTAGAGTTAATGTTGACATTGGAATTGAGCCCATTGCTGTTTTCTTCTCCGTGAGTTTTGTCCCTCCACCCTTCTCTGTCATCACTCTGAATGGAATAGAGTTATTTCCTACTAGGAAGTATTGCTGCTCAGTCCTGGCTACTGAGGTGCTAATGCCGTAGCACATGCGAGGAGCTAGTGGCATCCCATTCACGACTGAACCTCTCCACCTCTTGAAGACGACATTCCATAGCTCCACTGCTGAGTAAGCGAGTAGTGAGGAACCCGCCTTGAATTTCTTGGTCTTCAATCCTGAGTAGATTAGGTCGTGAGCTGGAACCCAACCGCCATTACTATTCTCTCCGAATGGGTCGTAGGTCTCGCCCTTGCCGATCAGCTTCTCGAATACCTTATCCATTGGGGTTAGATCTCGATGCCATACATCCTCGATGAGGTCTTTGATCTCTAGGATCGACAGCTTTTGGAATACTGGCGAATTCAGGTCGATTTGTTTGATGTTTCTAATTCCTCTATCGAAAATTATTTTTTGAATGCATCTACGCAATCTCTGATCTCTAACGGTATCACAGCTAAACTTTTTGATAATGTTGGCCATTTGTCTATTTCAAATACTTTTGTTTTTTTCTTCTCGGCGGTGGACATCATTCTTGATTTTCCGGTGATTGTGCCACCCCTCCATGAGAGGTCAGCGTTTGCCTTCCCATATATAAGGAGCTCAATCATGTTAATGTCTAGGTAGTTGCCCACAACCCCTAGGCATAACTCATTATTCCTGACGTCACTACTGCTCTCTCCATAGATGTTTGATCCACAGAGGAACTCCATGTTCTCATCTAAAAGCTGAGGATATTGTGTTTCGTTCCAGTCACCAAGCATCAGTAGAATGGGTCGCCTGTATATGCATTTGACTGCCACTCTTCTATTTACGGCTCCTCTATTATAGATTTGACCTTCACCTACCTTGGCTGTTTCCCCTAGTTGCGTTGTGTATAGGCCGTCTAAGACCCAATATGCAGAGGATGTGGCTGGATTGATGAAGAATTTCACGTTCATGGTGAAGTCCCCAATAATCTTCTTAGAGCTCCTGATGTGGATGAGTCCGTCCTTATGAGCTTTCGCTAATAGTTCGCCGTTCTCTCCACGCTTTAGTGTGACTGACATTGTTTTGATTATTTGAACTCAACCCTTTGAATTAGGTGGTGGAAGTCCTCTGTTCCTGGGGTTTTATAAATTATCTCTCTGTTTTTCCTCGCCTCTGCGAATAGATGAGAGCTCTCTAGGTCGATTTTTAGCCCTGTGTTAACAATACTGAGCTTTTTTGTTTGCGGAATGCGCATCCTGAAGTCGAGATCGTATTCACTATGGGTGATTAGCTTCCCTAGGGTGATGTGCCACCCAGGATTCTGCTCCTCATCCTTAGCGTCAGTCCCGCTTTCGAAGGCTGCGACGTTGACATGTGTATGAATGGTGCAAGCTGGAAAGAAATCCGCCTTATACTTCTCTCCGTATTGATTGAGGAGTTTCTCATTCCTCTCATCTTCCCAATTAACATCCACTGACAGCCCGTGTTTTACGGTTGTCTGGAATGGTATGATGGTGTGGTATTGCTTGCTCTCCTCGTCCCAGCGGTGGTAGCTAACGCTCTCCCCGCCAAGGTTTATGCTGATCTGCCTGTGGAAGCCCATGATGGCACGCCAGAGCTCCAGGTCAATTGGATGGAAACTTCCATTGATCATCCCTGAGTTGAGCTCAAATTGAGCACCAGAGAGCTTGAATGGAATAGGGTCATATTTAACCTTCTTCGCCTTCTTCTCTCTTTCCTTCTTCATATGGGAGGAATATTTTTGACGGATCTTCGATTTCATTTTTGGAGGCTTGGTTGACCAGATAGCCCATGCGCCTCGCCCAGCCCGTTTGGCTTTGGTGAATAAGGTCATGACACTCTCGACAAGCTGGAAAGAACGTTCCCACGGCCAAGAAATTACAACCGCGCCCTTTGCGATGGTGGAGATCGGTAGCTTCTTTGCCACAGATTCTTCCACTGGGTTGTAATATTTCGCATCTCGGCCTGTTTTTAAGGAACTCTTTTCTAAGCTTTCCGTATTCGAGATTAAGTGCATGTCGCTTGCTTGCTATTGGTTTGATTTTTGCTCGTTTTTTAGGCTTAATAATGAACCCACGTCCTTTACATTCTGAGCAGCCTTGACCGCCACACCCTCCACATTTCTTCCCTGGCCTCAATGGTGTGCGCTTCATATAGAAAATTTGACTCTCGCTAGTATCCCTGAGAGCCGCAGGGCTTATGTAAAGCTAACTAGCTTCGCTATGGGAGCAATTAAGCTCCTTTTTCCGAGGTCTTCGGACGGAATGTCACGACATCACCGGACTTAAGAGCGGTGGAGTCACCTGCGCTTGTGCCGTTGACAGCGAATGTGTAAGAGCTCGGAGCTCCCACTTCTTCGAGTTCGTCGTGCTGATCGCGAATGGAACCAACCGATGCGCCGTTAGGCACGTTTACAGCGGCTTCTTCGCCACCATTTTTAATAACAATAACCATATGATTTATTTTTGTTCTTTGTTTAGTTCGCAATCCCCGAATGGGACTGAGAGGTTTTGTGTTGCCACAAGCTTTTGCATTACTGCGAGTCTGTTGTCCTTTCGGACGGAAAGAGTGCCTTATGATTTGGGCTTAGATTAGAGGGGCTTGAGTTGATATTCAGTCTACTTGGTAGACCTATATTCAGGTCGTGTCCTAGAATTTCAGCTTGCATCATAAGGCGTTGAGTCAAATTTTCCTAAAAGACCAAAGGTGAGACTGACCTGTCTCGGTAGGAAGGATAGGTTTCTTGAACCGTTCCTCAGGAAAAGCAAATTGAATGTAGTTCTAGCGCACTATCAATTTTCACGCCTTCCGGTTAACAGTTATTTTGTGTTCAGCTCCCGTTAATATTACACAGATCTCCGATCAGGCATTGCGTTCATGCAATGACACGTTCCCAAGTCGAACAGTTGGTCTATGACCTCTGGCTGACTTTCATTCCTTTGGAGTGGCCTCTCCTCTAGTTTGTCTTGGGACATATCTCATATTAGCCGGGGGAGATCATAGTTCAGTCAATTTACTTGACCTGACTCCGTCACCTCAGCATTGAAAGTGTTACATAACCATTAGTTTGATCGAGCTCATCCCTGAGGGAGCTGCGATTTTTGGTATCAATGGTAGAGGCTTGCCGTAGTGCCTCTGAAAGTGATTTGGATTGCCGTGGTGCGATCCTAAGTAGCCTATTCCTGGCTTCCATGTTGATGTGGGTTTTTCATCGAGCCCTGGATATTTAGGGGAAGCCATAAACTCCCTTTCATCCAGATCGTTCCAGTAGTCCTGAGTGTCTTGCTTGATCCTCTCAGTCTCGAGCTGTGTGAATGTCTTCCTACCGCTAGCCACATCCGTAATGATGGGGATTGATGGCCCATCCATCAACAGGTTGGCCGCCCACCTATTGGCTTCTGCGAGGAAGCTCGCCCTGGTGGTGAAATGCCGCTTCCAATATTGAAGTTGCCAAGGTGCCACCGTATCCATGTCCGCACAAAGATTGATGAATGCATTCTCTTCTTCGATTTCGTCTGTGTCGGCGTCCTCTTCTAAGTCGGAGTTATACACTGTATAATCCTTTGGGATATATTTTCTGGTATCCCTCCTGCGATGGTAACGCTCTCTGTATGGTTGTTTTTTACGACCCATGGTTTATTTATTTATTGAAGGTGGAGCCCGCCCCAGTGGTGACCCTGGGTTATGCGCCTGATTCACTGGCAAACATAAGCGTTCGCACGGGCATTAAAAGTGGTGGAGTGACCCTGCTGGGGCTGCTTAGTTCGCTGTCTAGTCCTAGGCCAAATCAAGCGAGTGTATCAGTGGAGGCAGGCTCCGTGTGACCGCTAAGTCAGTCACTCCTTCACCCCCTTGCAGTTGTGCTGGG
>TARA_R110002167_G_scaffold134399_3_pt1 | contig 16700 bp, 18 predicted proteins | sample TARA_R110002167 | Tara Oceans TARA_R110002167 (sample SAMEA4398238) | marine metagenome | biome: Polar Biome; feature: [MES] marine water layer (ENVO:01000295) within the mesopelagic zone...; material: water (ENVO:00002006), including particulate matter (ENVO:01000060) such... | reverse complement strand
AGAGAATCGCTTAATTGGAACGATATTGCCGAGCAATTATTGACGCAATCACGCACTTCACAAGTAACGCGAACCACTAAAGAAACCGATATTAATGTCGCGATTAACTTAGATAAAGTCGGTGACATTAGCATCAAAACCGGCTTAGGATTTTTTGATCACATGCTAGAACAAATAGCAGCTCATGGCGGTTTTAGTATGCAAGTTAAGGTTGATGGCGATTATCACATTGATGAACACCACAGTGTTGAAGATACCGCCTTAGCGCTAGGCCAAGCACTTAAACAAGCCTTAGGTGACAAGCGTGGTATCGGTCGTTTTGGTTTTGTTTTACCGATGGACGAATGTCGCGCCGAATGTTCAATTGATCTTTCTGGCCGTCCTTGGTTAGAGTTTGATGCCAAGTTTACCGATAATAGAGTTGGGCAAATGTCGACACAAATGGTTTCGCACTTTTTCCGCTCATTAGCCGATTCAATGGCCATCACTCTACACCTTTCGACCACTGAAGGTAATTGTCACCACCAAGTTGAAAGCCTCTTTAAAGTCTTTGGCCGTGCTTTGCGTCAAGCAATAACCGTATCAGGCGATGATTTACCGAGTACTAAGGGATGTTTGTAAGATGAGCGAAAACAAGCCAGCTAACTTTGTTATTGTTGATACGGGCTGTGCAAACTTAGCGTCGGTAAAGTTTGCCGTCGAGCGTTTAGGTTTTGCCATTACTATTTCTGATGATATCAACACCATCAAAAGCGCTGATAAAGTCATTCTTCCCGGTGTCGGCAGTGCTCGCCATGCCATGGAGAATATAAAAGCTAAAGGCCTAGTAACGGCCCTACAGCAGCTTACTCAACCTGTACTGGGTTTTTGTTTAGGTATGCAGTTAATGGCACGCTCTTCTGTTGAAGGTGCAAAAACGGATGATGTTGTACCATGTTTAGCGCTGATCCCCACCGACATACGCCCGCTTGATGCGAAAGGTTTACGTATGCCACATATGGGCTGGAATACCTTAACGCAGGTCAGCAAACATCCAATATTTGCCGGCATTAACCCTGAAGACTATTTTTATTTCGTGCATAGCTTTGCCGCGCCGATTTCTGAATATACTGTCGCGCGTTGTCAATATGGCAGTGAGTTTTCTGCCGCCATTGCTAAAGACAACTTTATTGGTTGTCAATTTCACCCTGAGCGTTCGAGTAGCCTTGGCAGTAAAATTATTAAAAATTTTTTGGAGATGTAAATCATGATGATCCCAGCAATTGACTTAATTGACGGCGAAGTCGTACGATTATTTCAAGGTGATTACCAGCAAAAGACCCATTATCAATATACGGCAAAAGAGCGACAAGACGCATATGCTAAAGCGGGTGCTACGGTAATGCACTTTGTCGACTTAGATGGTGCAAAAGACAGCACGAAGCGCCAATTAGACTTACTTAAAACATTAGTTAAACACGATAGCATGATCATTCAACTAGGCGGCGGCGTACGTTGTAAAGCCGACGTAGAGCAGCTACTTGCTTTAGGCGCTGATCGTATTGTTATTGGCTCGCTTGCCATCAAAGAACCGACACTCGTGCAACAATGGCTAACAGAATTTGGCGGTGAACGTATTGTCTTGGCACTGGATGTGAAAATTGATGCCTCTGGTAATAAAACACTCCCCACCCACGGTTGGATAAAAGACAGTGGCGTTAATTTGGAAAGCTTATTAGATGATTACATTGCCGCAGGCTTGATCCACGTGTTATGTACCGACATCAGCAAAGATGGTACGTTAAGTGGCAGCAATGTCGAAATGTACCGAGAGCTTTGCCAACAATACCCCTGTATTAAATGGCAAGCGTCAGGTGGCATTGGCTCACTAGCTGATATTAAAGCATTAATTCCTACCGGTGTAGACGGCGTCATTCTTGGCCGCTCACTATTAGAAGGTAAATTTACCTTAGAGGAGGCAATAGCATGTTGGCCAAACGCATAGTTAAAGGTATAGCACCTTGCCTTAATGTTCGCGATGGTAAGGTAGTCGATATAGGTATTGCTATTCAATTTCGTTGCTTTGAGAAAAAGGAATTATTCCAATGTTAGCCAAACGTATAATCCCTTGCCTTGATGTTCGCGATGGTAAGGTAGTTAAAGGCGTACAATTTCGTAACCATGAAATTATTGGTGATATCGTACCACTCGCGCAAAAATACGCCGAGGCAGGTGCTGACGAACTAGTATTTTATGATATTACCGCCAGCTCAGATGATCGCGTGGTCGATAAAAGTTGGGTAAGTCGCATAGCGCAAGTCATCGATATTCCTTTTTGTGTTGCCGGTGGTATAAAAACCGAGGCTGATGCGAAACAAATTTTAATGATGGGCGCCGATAAAATATCGATCAACTCACCAGCATTAAGAGATCCAAGTTTAATATCACGTTTAGCTGACGTTTTTGGTCAGCAATGTATCGTCGTTGGCGTTGATAGCTTTTTCAATAAAGACGCGAATAATGGTTTAGGTGAATATCAAGTGTATCAATTCACCGGTGATGAAACCCGCACACAAAAAACCAAATGGCGCACACTCGATTGGATCCAAGAAGTGCAAAAACTTGGCGCTGGTGAAATTGTGCTTAACTGTATGAATCAAGATGGTGTTCGGCAAGGCTATGATATTGAACAACTAAGCCAAGTGCGAAAATTATGTAACCTACCATTAATCGCCTCTGGCGGTGCCGGTGAAATATCACACTTTGTTGATGTTTTTCAACAGGCAGATGTTGATGGTGCACTTGCTGCCAGCGTATTTCATAAAGGCATTATTGCCATGGATGAATTAAAACAACACTTAAAAAATGAAAAAGTTGAGATCAGATTATGCTAATAACACAAGATAATATCAGCCAATTGGCATGGGATAAAATGGCCGGCATGATGCCTGCCATTATTCAACATCAAGATACTGGCGCGGTATTAATGCAAGGTTATATGAACGTTCAGGCTTTAGAGCAAACCTTAAATTCAGGCTTAGCAACATTTTACAGCCGAGCAAAGCAAGCACTTTGGTGCAAAGGTGAAACCAGCGGTAACTATTTAAAAGTTAGCCAAATAGTGACTGACTGTGATCAAGACAGCCTACTTATCGCTTGTCGTCCACAAGGGCCAACTTGCCATTTAGGCACTGAATCTTGTTTTCCTGAGCAAGCCATTAGCCAACAAAACTTTCTCAGCCAACTTGAACAAGTTATCGCTAGTCGCAAAAATGATGCGCCAGAAGATAGTTATACTGCACATTTATTTTCACGCGGCACCACTAAAATTGCCCAAAAAGTCGGTGAAGAAGGTGTTGAAGTCGCATTAGCTGCTGTTGCTGAAACCAAAGAAGATTTATTAGGCGAATGTGCTGACTTGTTTTATCACACCTTAGTGTTATTGCAAGATCAAAATATCGAACTTAGTGAAGTGATGGCGGTATTACAAGCAAGACATCAAAAAAAATAAGCTAAATAGCTTAAAACCACCATTATTAAAGCAAGTTTAATTTAATTAATGCATTTGTTAATTTTATTAAACTTGATGGCTATCTGTTCTTTAATAATCAATAACCTATCAATTTTCTTTCAAAAAAAAACACCTAAAAAGTATATCCAAATCCACAAAACATAGAGTAACAAAGGCTTGTAGCTTGTATCACTTGACGAATGAAAGCTTAGCAACTTACAATATAAACTTAAATTTTAGGATGCAAAGATAATGCTAAGGATTAGCATATGTTCAAATATTATTCGCTCAAAAAGTACAGTAAAAAACTGCTACCGACGCTTGAAAAACGTTACGGTAAAGCACAATATTATAGTGCATCACAAGTACGAGCCACTATTTATCAACACGACTTCAACCCTAAGTATCTTCCTCTAGCCTATGTGTTATTTCTTGAGAAAAAGGCCCTAAAAAATGTGATATATATTGAATTTCCAGCGCTCAATATTAATCAATACAAACAAGAAATTTGTCAATACCTTGCAGATAAGCAAGATGATAGTTGCTTGCAAAGTTTACATACCTTGGTTGTTAACGGCTAAATTCCAATTAATACCAAGTTTATTAAGTTTGTTCCCACTCAGAAACTTAGTAAAATTGCTATAAGTTAATGTACTGAATGTTGTCTATACTATATTTATTGCTGCTGGATAAAATGCGAGTTTATCACTCCATGTGCTAGGCTAATAATAAGCATAATAGTTTCAGACGATTTCATTACAATAATTCAATAAAATAATTCATTAATAAGAAGTTGCTCTCGTATGACGGTTAAATTAAAGCACCGCCCAGAAGAAGAACAAATACTTTTAATAGTAACCGCTTTAGCAATCTTAGTAATACTTCCATTTCTTATGGTAAGTATTCAAAGCCAAGAAACAACGGCCATCCTCATTGACCTTGCTGCAATTATAGGTTCAATTATTATTTTTTCCGGTGTTTGGTACAGCAATAAAACACAACTTTTCAGTAACTTACTTGCAGTTTTTATGCAGGTATTATTATTAGTAGCTCTGGAATTAGAAGGCGCAAGTTTAATTTATTGGGTATTTCCCATTGTTATTGTAGCTTTTTATTTACTCTCCCCCACTATTGCTATTTTATTTAACAGCTTATTTATTATTTTGGCGTGTTTTATTACCTATCAACAATTCGATGACTTTACATTTTATCGTGTTATAGGCGGACTGGTATTAACTAATATGTTTGCCTGTGCACTTTCAATGTTTATGCAAAACAAAAATCGTCAATTATCCGAGCAGGATAAAATAAACAAAGTTCGTAATAATATTTTAGAATTGATCGCCAGTTCAAGTAAGTTATCAAAAGTACTACCTGCTGTTATCCAAGGTATTGAGAATGAATACTCAGACGCTAAATGCAGTATTTTATTACTCGACAAAACAGGAAAAAAATTAATATTAGGCGCAGCACCAAGCTTACCTGATTTTTATAACCAAGCAATAGACGGTTTCACTATTGGTGAAGCCATGGGCTCATGTGGAACGGCGGCTTACACAAGAAAAAGGGTTATTGTTACCGATATAGCAACACATCCTTATTGGACTGCTTGGGCAGCATTGGCAAAAAAAGCACAACTCTCTGCCTGTTGGTCGGAGCCAATCATCGATAACGAAGGTAATGTGCTAGGTACCTTTGCTATTTACCAACGAACAATATCAACACCAAACGAACTTGATTTCACACTTATCGAACAGTTTGCCAACTTAGCTCGTATCGCAATAGAGCGAGAAAAAGCCAATAAAACAATATGGCAGCAAGCTAACTTTGATAGTCTAACCAACTTACCCAATCGTAACTTATTACATGAACATCTAACAACAGCGGTCGATAATGCTCAACGCGAAAAAAAGCAACTTGCTATTATTATGTTAGATCTAGACAACTTTAAAGATGTAAACGATTCTTTGGGGCATAGTGCTGGTGATATTTTACTTATTGACAGTGCAAAGCGCATCAAAAAATGTCTTCGAAAAAATGATATTGTTGCCCGGCTAGGTGGTGATGAGTTTATCATCGTACTTGTCGGTACAAGTACAGACACTGACGTTGATAACATTGGACAAAAATTATTAAATACACTTGCGCAACCTTATATTATTGAACAAAAAAGCGTTTATTGCACCGCCAGTATAGGTATTGCACTTTATCCAAACGATGCCATGAGCATAGACGCGCTATTAAGAAATGCAGACCAAGCCATGTATGGTGCTAAAGCCCGTGGGCGAAACAGCATTCATTACTTTACCGAAAATATGCGCAAAAATTTTCTCAAACGCATGGAAATCATTCAAGATCTGCGGGTTGCTATTACAGAACAGCAATTTCACATGGTTTATCAACCGATAGTTAACTTAACAAATAATCAAATATCTAAAGCGGAAGCACTGATCCGTTGGCAACATCCCAAGAAAGGTTTAATTTCACCGTTAGATTTTATCCCTGTTGCAGAAGAAACTGGGCTTATTGTTGAAATTAGTGAATGGGTATTTAAAGAAGTATCACAACAGGTGCAGCAGTGGAGAAACAGTCACTGCCATAACTTAATGATCAGCATCAACACATCTCCTGTGCAGTACCGAAATAAAGGTCAGCAAATCATTGCTTGGGCTGGATCACTTATCGAACGAAATATCCCACCTGAAGCAATATCGATTGAAATAACAGAAAATTTGCTGATGGAGAATCAAGCAGAGGTGGTTAGCGCACTCGATAATATTCGTCGACAAGGGCTGACAGTGTCTATTGATGACTTTGGCACCGGTTATTGCTCATTCTCATACTTGAAAAACTTCTCTATTGATTATTTAAAAATTGATAAAAGTTTTGTGCAGAATATGTCTGTCGATAATAAAGATGTTGCCCTTTGTGAGGCCATTATTGTGATGGCAAATAAGCTTAATATAAAGGTCATTGCCGAAGGTATAGAAACTGAGCAACAAAGAGAGCTTCTAACAAATGCAGGTTGCCTCTTAGGACAAGGTTATTTATTAGCCAGACCATTATCGATAGCCGATTTTGAACAACGACTGATTAATCAAAACATTTGATACTGCTTTATTCTCTTAGCTGTAATAGCACCGCTAAAATGAGTAAAATACTTCATTCGCATATAGTGAATTTTCATTTGTGATTCATAGTAGATAATTTTACTACTGGCAGTACATCAACTATAACTGATAAAAATCAGCAACATAACGGAATAAACCTTTGATAGAAAATGACATAATCTGGGAAAACAAAAACTTTTCACAACTCACTACCAATGAACTTTATGATTTACTAAAATTACGCATTGATATCTTTGTGGTAGAGCAAAGCTGTTTTTACCCTGACTTAGATGATCACGACCGACATCCCGAAACTCAACATTTATTTTGTTATCAAAAGGGAATTATGACGGCATACTTGCGCATATTACCCAAAGGATTAACCTATCCCGATAACATCAGTATTGGTCGTGTGGTGATTGCGCAAAGTGCTCGTGGTAAGGGCCTTGGTCACCAATTAATGCAAATAGCCCTAGCTAAATGCTTGCGCTACTTCCCGCAAGATACGGTCAAAATTTCCGCACAAGAGCATTTAGAAAGATACTATAATCAGCATGGTTTTAGCAGAGTAAGCGAAAGCTATTTAGAAGATGGAATTCCACATATCAGCATGTTACAAAAGCGCTAATATACCGCTATTCCATCAAGCAGATCATGGCTAGGTTATATAATTGTATAACCTAGCCACTGTTCATTATTATAAAGTTATTAAACGTTAAGCCGTAACAAAGCTACGAATGTTTTCAACCGCTAAAATTAAAATCACCAAAAATGTCGACAACATACCCACTTGTCGTTGAATTGAGATACCGATACTTTTCGTTAAACCAATGGCGTGTAAAGCACGGCCAACAACTAAAGTTGCCCCTAAGGCATGTTGCATGACCACAGATGCGCCATTTAATTCATAAACTGCCAGTAAAATTAACGCTAAAGGGATATATTCGGCAAAGTTGCCATGAATACGAATAGCCTTAGCTAAAAATTTATTATCACCAGAGCCAATGCCAACTTTAAACTTCCTGCGTAAACGAATAATGTTAATGGCTAAGCCAATATATAAAATACCGAGTAAACTCGCGTAGAAGCCTGTTAACGATAGTGTTGCCATTTCCTTTCCTTATACTATTTTTATTATTAAACCATTATCGGCCGGAATCATACCGAGTAAGATAAGCAATTAATAGCGCCATTTAAGTAAAGAATGAGGTTATATAGGTCAGTGTCATTTTAAACGGCCAGTTTTACCATCAGATCAGCCGTTAATCGAGGCCCAGAATAACCTCCAGGGATAACAAAGATCTCCCCCACTAGCAGTCGATTAAAACACCATATCTAGTAAAATAATAAAAATAAAACCCTACATATAGTATTACTTTAACAAACTTTTGATCCTGATCAACAGTAAAAAACACAAAAACACTATATATTGTGCTCAACAGAAACAAAATAAGCATATATAGGTTTTAATATGAAATTTAATTGTTTACCTCCTTCGATTGTTTTCCAGGAAGTACCAAATGAAATTAGCCTTTGTTTTAGCGTTAGTGGCTGCAAAGTAGCTTGCACCGGCTGTCATAGTACTGAGTTATGGAATGCGGACTATGGCAGCCATTTATCAAATAAAAGCTTTATTAATTGGTTAACTAAATACCAGAACTTGATCAGTTGCGTGATTTTTTTTGGTGGTGAATGGCAAGCCAAAGCATTAATTGAAAAATTACTTATCGCTAGAAATTTGGGCTTAAAAACTTGCCTTTACTCTGGGCAAAAGCACATCGACATCAGTATATCTGAGCATCTTAATTTCTTAAAAACAGGTCCATGGCAATCAGCGCTTGGTGGTTTGGAAAGTATTACAAGCAATCAAGTTTTTCGCGATATAAAAACCGGTGAAAAGCTCAATCACTTATTTATAAAAAATCATCACAGTAATTTATTAAAAGGAGTTAACAATGTTGCAGCTTAGTGACAGGCAAATTAACCATAAAAAAGATTTTATCCATAATTATTTCCTCGCGCAAAATGCTGCTGACGGTTCAAAAATGGATGCTAATGCCAATGTTGGGCAAAAAAATATTGCTACATTAGAAGCAGAATTATTAAAAGACTGCTTTGTACAAATAAACCGAGCACTGGTACAAGACAAAATTCGTGAAGCATTTGGCGACGAGTTAGCACTTGAGTACTTACGGCAAATTGAAGCACATGAAATTTATGTGCACGATGAAACCAGTTTAAAGCCTTATTGCACGTCTATCAGTATGTACCCATTTTTACTTGATGGCTTAACTAAGTTGGGCGGCGAGTCAAAAGCACCACAGCATTTAGAGTCTTTCTGCGGTTCTTTTGTTAATTTGATTTTTGCTATTTCTGCGCAATTTGCCGGTGCTGTTGCCACCGTTGAATTTATCACTTATTTTGATTATTTTGCTCGTCTTGAATATGGTGATAACTATTTAACTAGCCATAAAAAAGCCATTGAAAACCATTTACAACATGTGGTTTATGCTATCAACCAACCCGCGGCAGCACGTGGCTACCAAAGTGTATTTTGGAATATTTCCTTGTTTGATCAACATTACTTTGCCGCTATGTTTGAAAACTTTGTTTTTCCTGACTTTTCCAAACCAAACTGGCAAACCGTTGAACAATTGCAGCAGTTTTTTCTTAGCTGGTTAAATAAAGAACGTGAAAAAGCTGTGTTAACCTTTCCTGTCGTTACCGCCGCGATGCTAACCGAAAATGGCCGCTGTAAAGATGATATTTTTGCTCGACAATTGGCCGAGCAAAAAGCACAAGGAAATTCATTTTTCATCTATTTATCTGATAGTCCTGACTCACTTGCCTCATGCTGTCGTTTGCGTAATGAAATTTCAGATAATACTTTTTCTTATACCTTAGGCGCAGGTGGCGTGGCAACAGGGTCAATTAATGTTATCACCTTGAACATGAACCGTCTGGTACAAGACGGTCGTGATTTACAAAGCGAAATTGAAAAAATTCAAAAATACCAAGTTGCCTATCGCAAGTTAATGCAAGACTACCAAGCCAAGGGCGCTTTATCGGTTTACGATGCTGGTTTTATCTCACTTGATAAGCAATTTCTAACCATTGGTATTAATGGCATGGCTGAAGCAGCAGAGTTTTGTAATATTCCGGCTAATAATAACCAAGCCTACAAAGACTTTGTCAGCAGCAAACTACAAGTGATTTATAACGCGAACCAAGCCGCTAAAAAGCATTTTGGCTATATGTTCAATACTGAGTTTGTGCCGGCAGAAAACTTAGGGGTAAAAAATGCGAAATGGGATCGTAACGACGGCTATCAAGTCAATCGTGACTGCTATAATTCATATTTTTATTTAGTAGAAGATAACGATACAAATCATTTAGATAAATTTGTTCTACATGGCAAAGAAATCACGCAATACTTAGATGGCGGCTCAGCACTGCATTTAAATCTCGATGAGTCATTATCAATCGAAGCTTACCTAAAGCTTTTCAACGTTGCTGCAGCAACTGGTTGTAATTACTTTTGCGTTAACGTCAAAATTACTATTTGTAATGATTGTGAGAAAATAGATAAACGCACCTTAATGTATTGTGACGCTTGTGGCAGTGAAAATATTGACCACGGCACACGTATTATCGGCTATTTAAAGCGTATTACTGCATTTAGCCAAGGCCGGCAAAAAGAGCATGCTTTACGTCATTATCATAAAAAGCGTGCGTAGATCGTCTGAACTCAATTGGTTGCATAAAAAAGATCGCTAATGCATAATGCCGATCACTTAAGGGGAGCGGCATTTTTCTTTTAGCCACGGGGTACCTGTTTTTGCATACTTTGAGTGTGCGTGGATAACTTCGTTCTCGTTTCATTTCATTTCATTTCATTTCTAGTTTAAATTAACTCACATTTTCTCTATATCTAAGATTATTTTTGGTACATTTCCTGGTGCATAGATTGGTATCATCGTGAGCTTATGAATTATGTGAGAAGAAGCATCCCTGAAGCTTAATTGGTTCGGATAGATACTTTTTAGTGATTGAGCTATCAATATCATTTTGTACCGGATCAGATAATATCCAAGCAATATGCCCCCACAACTCCTGAATAATAGCTCTGGCAAGTTACTTCGTAGCGTAAACCGACTTTCAAGCATCTATGCTTGATTTCTCTGTAGCCTATTTCAATCTCCCAACGATGTGCATATAAGTCAACGATATCTGTACTTGGATAAGCCATCGGGTCAGTCATTGAAGTGAGGATTTGAACCGCTTTACCTTTGATTTTACGCGTCAATAATCTTGCCTCAATGCTCTCGGGTAACGCTGGGCGTTTTTTTCTCGATTGTGGCGTTGTATATAAAAGTATCAATTTATCTTGTTTCCCAAAGCTTTGTATTACCTCATATTGTGTTCGCTTTTTGAGTGGCGGCAACCAATGAGTGTTTGTCCCTCGTTGTTGCCAATCATGTAATAATCCAAGTGAATAAGAACCTTTATCGAATAGCGTTAAACTGTCGTTTGGCATACGCTCTATCATTCTAGCGGCTAAGTTCATTTCACTTTCCGTAACACTATCAAATGCGCTGTCGACGATAAGGTGGCGGCTTAACTCCATCATGCAGACCATGCGAACTTGCGGGTATCCTGCCTCACTTGCTTTGTTGGCTATACGAGTAAAACTCGCGCTATTCTCTTTCGTTTCAGGTGTTCGTCAAACAACACCGTCGACACTATAAAGCGTCAAACCACACCAATGCGGGTGCTCTGCTCGCTCATTCCACGTTGCGGAAGTTTGATGAAAAACATCACGAACAACATCGCTACCGAGTTTTTACATGCCTGAGTTATGGCACTTCGCGCGACATAATCAACCTCTTTAGGGAGAACAATATCGAGCTTGTTAATTAATTGGCGAACGGAACCTGTTCTAAATAACGCCATACCAATAACCGCCCAAACCATTGCGTCCATCAGTAACTTACGTTTTCTGAGTGTAGCAACGCCATTTGAATCAAGACACGATTGAATGATGTCAGGCTCTAATACATCAGCAAGACATGAAAATTCGGTAAGACGATTAATTGAGGTGCGAGCAAGCGCTTCTGAAAGTTGCATAAAAAAATCCGATGGCTAAGGCTTATCGGATTTTCGCATGTGTACAGGATCGGTCAAATGTTCCCTAAAATTTTTAATAAAATTCGCTTAACTGATCGGCATTACGCTAATGCGAGCTTTTTATTTTTAAATTGCAACTAAACAGAAAAATTAAGCTAACTTCTCATCTAATAATGCGTTAACTTTTTCTACTGCTTGTGTGCCATCAATAGTGATATAAGCGCAAGCATCAGCTTTAGCTTCTGCTTGATAGTAGGCAACTAATGGTTTTGTTTGCTCGTGATAAATACCTAAACGCTTGCGCACTGTTGCTTCTTCATCATCTGGGCGAACTAATAATTCATCACCAGTTTCATCATCTTTACCTGCCACTTTTGGCGGATTGTAAACTATGTGATAAACACGACCTGAGCCAGCATGAACCCGACGGCCAGCCATACGCTCTACAATCACTTCATCAGGTACATCAAACTCAATAACATAATCAACAGCAACGCCGTTTTCTTTCATGGCGTCAGCTTGTGGAATAGTACGTGGGAAACCATCCAGTAAAAAGCCGGCTTTACAGTCATCCTGCGCTATACGCTCTTTAACCAAACCAATAATTAATTCATCAGAAACGAGTTGACCTGCGTCCATCACTGCTTTGGCTTTTTTGCCAAGTTCAGTTCCTGCTTTAATTGCAGCGCGAAGCATATCACCGGTAGAGATTTGTGGAATGCCAAATTTAGCCATTAAGAATTGTGCTTGAGTACCCTTACCGGCACCTGGTGCACCTAATAAAATAATGCGCATTTAGTATAACCCTATTTAATTAATGAATTGGTTTTGCGAAAGTGCAAACACTATACATATTCAAAGGGTTTCAAACAAGTAGCAAGCCGTGCAAAAAATCAAAAAAGGAGCTAAAAAGCTCCTTTTTTTGACTAAAGTCTAAGGTCAATATGAGCTAAATCATTATTTAGTTAAACTCAGCATCAATTTGTTCAAACGTGCAACAAAACTCGCTGGGTCTTTCAAGCTACCACGCTCTGCTAACATTGCTTGTTCAAACAATACTTCAGTCCATTGTTTGAATTGCTCGTCATCTTGTTCATCTGCAACGTGCTTGATCAATTCATGTTCAGCGTTGATTTCAAAAATTGGTAAAGCATCTGGCACTTCTTGGCCAACTGACTGCATCAATTTCATCATTTGGCTGCTCATGTCATGTTCATCTGCAACGATACACGCTGGTGAGTCAGTTAAACGTTGTGAAATTTTTACATCTTTGGCTTTACCTGCAAGTGCCGCTTTGATGCGCGTAACAACAGGATCAAATTCTTGCTCAAGTTTTTCTTGTGCTTCTTTCGTTTCAGCGTCATCCATATCACCTAAATCTAAACCGCCGCGCGTTACTGATTGTAATTGCTTGCCGTCAAATTCAGTTAAATGGCTAACTAACCATTCATCAATACGATCCGACATTAATAACACTTCAATGCCTTTTTTGCGGAATACTTCTAAATGCGGGCTATTTTTAGCTGCTTCGAAGCTATCGGCAACCACATAGTATATTTTGTCTTGGCCTTCTTTCATGCGTTCAACGTACTGTGCTAAAGAAGCACTTTGTACGCTGGTATCGGCATGAGTTGAAGCAAAACGTAACAAGCCCGCAATGGCGTCTTTGTTAGCCATATCTTCTGCTGGACCTTCTTTTAGCACTTGGCCAAACTCATTCCAAAACAGTTGATATTGATCAGCGTCTTTTTTGCCTAGCTTTTCAAGCATTTTCAATACACGTTTGCTACAACCTTTACGGATAGCTTGGGTGATCTTACTGTCTTGTAAAATTTCACGCGATACGTTTAATGGCAAATCATTTGAATCTAATAAACCTTTAACAAAGCGTAAGTAAGCTGGCATAAACTGCTCAGCATCATCCATAATAAATACACGTTGTACGTACAACTTTAAGCCGTGTTGTTTTTCACGATTGTACATATCAAATGGTGCTTTTGATGGAATGTACAATAATGAGGTATATTCAGTTTTACCTTCTACCTTGTTGTGTTCCCAAAGCATAGGGTCAGCAAAGTCATGAGATACATGTTTATAGAACTCTTTGTATTCGTCGTCACTTACCTCTGCTTTTTCACGCGTCCAAAGTGCTGTTGCTTTATTTACCGGTTCCCATTTTGCAGGTACCGCGTCACGAGCTTCAACAGCTGGCGTTGTTATATTGCCTTCATCGTCTTTTACTTCTTCAACAGCAGCAACCGCTGGTACTTCTGGCGTTAACATTTCAACAGAAACAGAAATATGATCTGAGTATTTAGTCACAATTGACTTTAAACGCCAATCATCAGCAAACTCAGTTTCATCTTCTTTAAGATGTAAAATAATATCAGTACCACGACCTGATTTTTCAATCTTAGCTGTAGTAAATTCACCTTCACCTTCCGATGTCCATTCAACACCTTCAGATTTATCAACGCCGGCAGCACGTGAACGTACCGTCACTTTATCTGCAACAATAAATGCTGAGTAAAAGCCAACACCAAATTGACCAATTAGTTGTGAGTCTGCCGCTTGGTCGCCTGATAATTGTGAGAAAAATTCAGCCGTACCTGATTTTGCAATGGTACCTAAATGCTCAACGATTTGGTCATGAGTCATACCAATACCGTTATCAGAAATAGTCATGGTGTTGGCTTCTTTATCTGAGCTAACACGTACACGAAGTTCGCCGTCACCTTCATAAAGGTCGGCATTTGATAAAGCTTTAAAACGTAGTTTGTCTGACGCATCAGCTGCATTAGAAACTAACTCACGTAAAAATATTTCTTTATTCGAATAAAGAGAGTGGATCATTAGTTTAAGTATTTTTGCATTATCTGATGCAAACTGATGTTTTACAGCGTTATTTTCTGTTGTCATTTAAAACAATCCTCTAATGTTTTTTTCAATTTGGTAAACGACTTGCTAACTAAACCTATCATTTGATTATGTTCAATAAGAGCTAAATCGCTTTATTTGCTTGTTACCTTATTTGAGGCTCATTAAATTTTTTTCAAGGGGAATTGTAAATAAATTAGATTTAAAAAACCGTTGCACTCTAAGAGGAAAGATCTAGCATATGTTTTAAATTGAATAACAATAAACTATTTCAACAATTTAATTTATATGAGTTATAACCAATAATAAGTTGCTTTGAGTTAACACTGTCCTTTACATTAGAGTCTTGGCGATTTCTTTTCCACCAACGCGCATAAGCATTTTTCAACACCTGAAAAATATAAGGATTCACACGCTTGTTTGATCGAAATAACAACGCTGCTATTTTATTAGCTGGCATTTTAGCTTTAGTGGTAGGTGTTGGTGTGGCGCGCTTTGCTTTTACATCATTACTGCCAGCCATGCTAGAAAATCATCTCAGTATTGCTTTTGCCGGCATGCTGGCATCAGTCAACTATGTTGGTTATTTATCGGGTTCTATTTTTTCTATTTTCATTAAAGATATTCATGCCAAAGTTAAGTTTTTTAGATTTGGTTTAGTGCTCTGTATTATCACCTCGCTATTATTAGCGATTACCCAAAGCCAAGTTATTTGGTTAATTGCGCGCTTATTGGCAGGTTTTGGCGCAGCTATGGCACTCGTGGTTGGCTCAGCCATCGTGATGTCAAAACTGCAAAATACCAACAAAACTAAAGCCATGGGCATTCACTTTAGCGGCCTTGGTTTCTCAATATTAGTTTCTGATGTCATTATGCGTGCGGTTTTTAATTTCAGTGATCACTGGCAACATGCTTGGTTAGCTCTAGCAATTGCAGGAACAGTGTTCGCTTGTTATTCAGCCTATATTTTAACTTTTGATAAGCAAAATGCCGATCAAGTGATTAAGCATAAATTTGATAAATCATTATTTAGCCCGCTGGTTATTATTCTTGCCCTCGCCTACTTTACCGAAGGTGTTGGTATGGTAGTACAGGCAACATTTTTACCTGATATTGTTAATTCATTACCGGGTTTAGCAGGCTATGGTGGCTATGCTTGGTTGGCTGTGGGTTTGGCAGGTATTCCCTCTTGTATTATTTGGATGCGTTTAGCCCATCGCTACAACAGTATTGATATGATGATGTTAGCTATGGCACTACAAGTGGTTGGTATTTTAATTCCTATCTTCTCCAACAACATCATACTTAATCTAATTAGCGGTATGTTATACGGCGCAACCTTCATTGGTTTAGTGGCTTTGTTTATGAATTTTGCCGGTCAATTAGCTGGGAAAAATCCGGTATTTATTATGGGCGTGATCACCGCTGCTTATGGCGTTGGACAAGTCGTTGCACCGTTATATTGTGTCGCACTTATCGAGCAATTTGGCAATTACAATGCTGCACTTTATCTCACCGCTATTATTGTAGTTATCGGCATAATATTACTGAAATATGCCAAAACATGCTTAATGACCAATAACCATGCGGCTAGTCACTTATAAAAAATGACTATTGATTTTTAATCCGTAAAGCAATTTGCTCTACCATAAGCAATTGTTTTATTGAGAATTAATCACTTTTCTCATGCATTGAAATAACTGTCGCTGATTTAACAGAATGTTGAAAATACTTATCTTTAACGGCAAGGTAAGCTGGATCAGTGAAAAACTTATCCATTATTTCTTTGCTTGGAAAGTCGATAGTAAACACACGGTTTATTGCCGCACAGGTTTTTGATTTTAACACCTCACTGACTTTAAAATCGAACCCAAAACTAGCACCAAATGAATGCAGTATCGGCATCATATGCTCACGATATTTTTGATACGCTTCATCATCAGTAACTTCTAAAGCCATTATTCTCTCAAAAGACATATTTACTCCATTAGGGTCTGTTGATTTTCCAGTTTATAACTCTACTCGGGTTTAAAAATCGGACAAAGAATTATTTAATGCAACATTGGTTTATTCCAAAACACGTTCATAGAATGACG
>TARA_R110002167_G_scaffold18637_4_pt1 | contig 16706 bp, 17 predicted proteins | sample TARA_R110002167 | Tara Oceans TARA_R110002167 (sample SAMEA4398238) | marine metagenome | biome: Polar Biome; feature: [MES] marine water layer (ENVO:01000295) within the mesopelagic zone...; material: water (ENVO:00002006), including particulate matter (ENVO:01000060) such as...... | reverse complement strand
GGGACTGGCGCGAGCGCGTAATCCAAAAGAACGATGTGGGAGAGCCTGGAGCACCTAAGCTCTACCCTACCGACGATGAGGCCTCCTACTGGGGCTCCGCTGTTGTGGATGGAAGCGTAGAGCGGCGCGTACTCGAAGACGTGAGGACCAACCCAGGAGGGGAGGACTCGACTCGATGGGACCGCCGCAGGCCCTTCTGGCAGAAGGTAGACCTCTACGTCCCCGACTGCGAATGCTTTAAGATCCGTTTCACCTTCACGGGAGATGCGGAGTTCGTCGGCATTAAGTACGTCGAGCAGACCCCTGGCACAGACATCGGCCACAACAGCATGCCAGGAGGGGCCGCGTAATGTCCAGAATATTCCCAGGTAGAAAGGTACAAACGAGCCAAGTCTTAGACCCCGAAGACTGGAGAAGGGTTTGGAGCCCTTTCCAAAACCATATTGGTTCCCTCAACGAGCACAACTTAAGGGCTTCTTCATGGGCAGCAATGAACCGGAAAAATGACTACGAAGTGGGTGTCAGGGGGGAGGAAGCAACGGGGTCAGCGAGGGACGGGAACTTCTCCGATTCCAGGCTCACGGCGCTGTACGAGCAGGACCATACCTCAGGGGATACTGTTTTCAGTGTCAACCAGTGGGCAGATGTCCCTGACTCAAGTGATAAAATCCGCCATGACTCCGGCATCGCCCGTGTATTCCTGGACTTCCAGTACGCTACAGGCACAGGCATCCGTCCGATAGCCGTGAAGTTTGGCGTTCTTAGGAACGGAACCCTTGTTTCAGAGAGTGTGGTGGGTGGCCAAGACACTGCCTCCGAGCCCGCCAACATGGAGCAGGGTGTAGGACATCTCCGCAGTAAAGGCTCCCTGGCTGTCAGCTTCCCTGTTCCTTCGGGCGTATCCAACTTCCAAGGAGTGTACTTCATACAAGCGCTCGGAGGACATCCGCTCGAAGAGAAGGAGCTAAACGCTAAGATAACATTCTACTACACAAACCTTCGAGCCCGGGTTAGTGTACGATAATGGCAAAAGATCAAGACCCCTTTTCTCCTTCGGCAGACCAGGAAATCCAGGCTACCGTAGTTCGTGCTAACAATGTAGCCAGCACAGACCTACGGCGTGGAGCCCTTAACCACAGGCACATCCCCCAGTATGATCCACTGGAGGGACCCATAGGACAACCTGGGGTCTACCAAAAATCCGGGTGGCACTCCACTGCTCCTGGCTTCGAGTTGTACCAGAACGGAGTAAAGACTGCTGTTCACGGAGGGAAGCTGCTTCCTCTCTATGACTGGAGGTTGGGTAGTAGCCCGATGCGGACTACGGGAACAAACGCCCCTTACGGAGCCTCCGTTAACCCAGGCTGGTCCATTCTTGCCCCTTTGAATGTAACGGCAGACGCAGCCGAAATCACCTTCCCCAGCGGAATCAACTACGGCTCCGGCACCCCTTTTGCAGTCGGGGATATGACGATTGAAGTCTCCGGGTATGTGGAGGTAAGCATGGGAGATGACGGAACCCAAGCGCTCGTGCCCCCCAACACTCCTCTCTACATAGGAATTGCAGTACAGCTGGGAACTCGGTGGTTTGTCGTCCCCTCCTCTATAGGGAGCTGGCCAGGGAACGTACTGGGGGACACTATGCAGATACGCTGCAATGTGAACGCAGCTGTCTGCAATGCCCTGGACCCAGCTGAGGTTATCCTGAACAAGGTCTCCTTGGTTTTCGCCCACACTTCTGTCCCCGATCCTGCCCCTGAGAACTGGGCCACTACCTTCCAGCTTGCTTCTGCCCGACTTGGGTGTTGGAACCTGTCTTTAGACCCCTTCACAGGCGCGTAGTCATGGCAACAATAACTGACCTGAACCCCACAGCCTTTAACACCAACTCAACTCCTACTGCAGCCGAAGCAAACGCCAAGGTCAACCTGCTTGAGGAAATGAATGGGTCTATTGAGTCCAGTAACCTAAGTGCAGGATTCAAGGTAGCACGAACGCACCTCCAGCGAAGGAGCCTTACCCGAGGCAAGTCCTACGGAGCCAACGCCAATATCGACTTCTGTGGGGACCTCCTCTGGCCAAACTACCAGAATGCGTCCCCCTGGACGTTTATGCCCTTGGATTATACCGACTCCAACGCAACAAAAACAGGGCTTGATGAAGCCGCGTACTTGACCATACCCGGCTGCTCTGCCGAGATGACGAACGTATACGAAGACTCACACCGGGTGCGCCTGACCTTTAGGGTCTCCTACTTCTTGGGTGGAAGCTCTCTCGGAACCAGTAACTCCGCTGGCGACCGCAGGTACAACTCCTCTGGGGCCATTGATGATGTAGCAGGAGCGGTAGGTGCTTCAGCTGCGTACATTGGAGCCATGCGTCTTTTTATCAATGGCGTACCTCACCCTTACATTATGAAAAGGCTCCGCGGAGCCCAGTCTACCGGCATTCCCTCGAACGACTACAAGAACTCAGAAGCCCAAAACCAAGTTAACCACCCGGACTTTCAGGTCTGGGAGTTCACAGCAGTCTTTACCGCTGCACAGTTGGCTGAGTGGACTCCTAATGGAGATGTCAACCCCCTGGCGCGAGGGAATCACACTGCATCGCTCCGTGTTTTTACAACAGGGCGTACTGTTCGTATAAAGTCTCGCTACATGGACTGGACATTTATCAAGTAGTAGGTTAGGAGTCCCCCAACACTTCCCGGATTCGAGGTCCCCATGCGTAAGCCTAAAATGTTCAAGAAGATTTCCGCTCTGATTAAAGAAGGAAAGAGCAACGACAACGACGTAAAGAACGTCGGGGACGAGACTCCTGCTGAAGAGATGGAAGTCAAAGGTGCCATGATGGACGAGGCCAAAGACCAGAAGGACGACGAAGGCGGAGAGATGTGGAAAAGTCCTGCCTTCGAGTCTCCTGAAGTGGGCTACAACGAAGAAAAGAACTTGTCAGTTGCCAAGGCCATGAAGTCCGACAGCTACGATGAATGGCAGGCGAAGGATGACCCGTGGACGTACTCCGCTAAGTTCGGCGAAGGCGACCGCATCGAAGACGTTGTCTTCTACGCAACAAGCCCAAAAACGGGCAAGCGTGTAAAGGTCACCCAGGAGTCTAACGCCGAGGCCTTCAATGCCATCGCAGCGACCAACCCTGAGATCATGAAGATGATGGAAGAGGGCGATGCCGACGAGGCAGACATGATGGCTGAGGAGGCTGGACCCCAGGGTCCTGCTCCAGGTAATATCCCAGAACGGACGGAGCCTGCTGAGGGCCCTGCTCCAGGCGATACCCCAGAGCGGACGGAGCCTGCTGAGCGTGGACCCGCGATCCCGGCCATGAGCCAGCTCGCTGAGGCTGTCGAAGGTAAGACCCCCGAAGAGGTCCAGGCCTGGGTTGTCGAGAACTCAGACCAAGCTGCTGCCTACCTTGCCCAGATTACAGCAGCGATGGGCAAGTTATCGGCAGAAGTAACTGGAGTTGGTCAAAATAACCCTAACAACTTTGCCGGTAAGTCAACGAAGCCCGGTGATATTTGGTCTTACAAGCCCGTCACTGGAAAGGGCGAGTAGATGCCTCTTGGTGTAATACTCGCCTCAGTCGGCAAGGCCCTTGGAGGCAAGCTCGCTGCCAAGGTCGCTGGCAAGGTCGCTGGCAAGGCCGCTGGCAAGGCCGCTGGCAAGGCCGGGGGTAAGCTCGCTGGCAAGGTCGCTGGCAAGGCTGGCGGCAAGGACGCGGAGCTGCTCGCCGAGCTGAAAGGCAAGGCAGGTGGCAAGCTCTCTGAGTTACAAGAAGGTGTAGAAGGCAAGATGTCTGACGTTGGCCTTGACCGTGATGCCTTGGCCGGGGCTGCGGATGGCGCTGCCAAGATAGCGGCCAAAGGAGCAGCACAGCTTTCAGCTCCGTCCCGCCAGCAGACGCAAGCCCAGGGAGCCAGGGCTAAGAACTCCCGGGTGCTTTTTAACCACTTGACGGGAGGATAGGATGGCTTTAGGCGACAACAGGATGGACAAGGGCAAGCTCGGCATTAACCGAACTCTGCGGAAAAACGCAAAGGCGCAGCTGAAGAAGTCCCTTGATGGGAAAGACGTGTCCGCAGCGGAGACCCAGACACTCCAAGCAGAAGGCGAGAACGCTGCTGCTGCTGCCCTTAAAGGTCAGACTGTTGCCTTGGCCCAGAATGCTGCAGCCGCTGGGTCGGGCTCCGTTAACGAGTCCCAATTACAGAAGGGCATAAGCAGAGCAGCAGATACAGCTGCAGCTGCAAAGGTAAATGTCAAAGCCAAGGTAGATGCCTACAAGGAAGCGGCGCTCTCGGGCCGTAGAGCCGAGGCCATGGCCAACGCAGAGAACCAGCGCCTGGAAGATGCACGTCGTCGCCAGCAGGGTACGGAGTACACGATCCAAGGTCTCGGAACTATCATGACCGGCGCACAAAAGATTATGGGATAAAAGATGGCTGAAGAGTTTTCCAAGAAAGAGCTGGATATGCGACAGGCCTTAAAGACGGCCAATCGTAGGAAGGCGGCTAAGTTTGCTTTGCAGACAGGTGGAGCTTTTGCCGACGTAAGGGGAGGTGCCTCTATTGCAGACGCTGTGAATGCGCGGCCCCTCTACCCTGAAGTCAAGACGGCAGTGCAGAAGGCCCAGGAGTCTGCGGACATCGTAAAAAAGATGGCCGATATGGAAGAGGAGTACTTCAGCACCCAGCTGAACTCCGCGACCCAGCGCTATTCTTCGGATCTGGCTTACGCAGGTGGTAACTTCAGGGCTGCTGCATCCGCCAGCGTTGCAGCAAATAACGCCAAGGCTGCGGGCCTGCGGTTCTCCATGACGCTGCTCGAAAGGCAAAGGGACAAAACGTCGTCAACCGAGGGCAGCCCTATTGATGGTTTTAAGGGAAAGTGGGTAAAAGACACCGGATCCCAGGAGCGGCTGGCAAAGAACGTGGAAGACCAGACCAGCAAAGAAGCAGCATACGCTGGCCTTGAGGAGTTCCCGACAAGTGACCAAGCTGTTCTTGGGGCTCTCCCAACAGAGGAAATAGGTCTGCGTCAAGAGGAGCTTGATGCTGTAACGGCTGCAACGGTTCAGAAGCACGGTGATCGCGAGTGGATGGCTACGGCTACAGACGAAGATATGGTCAGAGCCCATAATGAGAACTTAGAGGTGGCTGCGTTCCATGGGGTGAACGTCGAGCAGTTGTATAGAGACCAGGGGATAGACCCAGCCCTGGCCACGCAGCTGGGGGCGAATGCCATCGCGAAGCAGCAGGCCGACTATAAGCAAATGTCCGAGAAGGACAAGCAGCTCCTGCACATGAGCTATGGAGGCCTCAGCACAAAGAAGACGCAACAAGCCCAGCGCGAGCTTGAAGAGAAGTACTTCGGCGCAGGAGACGAGGTTGATGCCCAGGGCAACCCTATTCTTGATGAAGAGGGTAATGCCAAAACCGAGACCATGGACAACAGCAAGTTCCTGGTAACCAGCGATAAAAGCCAGATGGAAGAGCCTGACGGACTTGTTAAGCTCCAGAACATTTTGACACAAATCCAGGACCAGCCGGAGCTTGACGAGTCACAAGCCGCCAGGAAGCAAATCTTAGAAAGCGCTGAGTTCGCCGCCTACCGAACTTCTCGTGGGTATGAGACAGCTTCGGATAAGCAAGCTCTCGGGCAATACAATAAGGAATTAAACGCGGGACTCCAGACACGGAATAAGGACTTCGCTCAGAAGAGGAAGGAGAACCTGGAATCTGGCCTTGATCGTAGTGGGCTCCGTAACCGGATGAAGAGGGCCGTTGGAGTTTCGGAAGCGGCAAAGGTGGCGGGAGGAAGCGACGTGGGTTAACCACTGAGCTATGACGCAGCAAGAAAAGATCGACCTCATCCGCCTTAAAATGGCGGGGCGCTCCAACCCCTCTCTCAATGTGGGGGCTGTACCCGAGGTTGCAGCGGAGGAACCCGCTGCTGAGCCCGAGGCTCCTTCCCCAGGAGGTCGCTTTGTTCCGGGACCAGGAGAGCGTGCCCGTCGGGCAGATGGGACGGAGATCCCCCTCCGGGGAGAGGCCCCAGACTCCATTGCCCCGCAGGCTCTACGACCTGGACGTTTCGTCCCAGAACCGGGGCAGCTCGCCCGTCGGGCAGATGGGACGGAGATTCAGGCACGGCCTACCATCAAGCGAGCGTCCCTGGAATCGGATAAGTACACCGCCACCCCCGAGTTTGACGAATCGGTTGGAAGCGCGGACGACCTTGACTTCATGAACGTGGAGTCTAAGGACGCCCGGAAGATGATGGTCCCACAGAACCTCCAGTCCATACTCGGGACGGAGATTTCCTACGTCCCTAAGCCAGGGGAAGCAGAGGATTTGGCCGCGTACAGCGCCGTATATGGGCAGGTGCGGAAGGCCCTAATGAAGAAGGGAGAGGAAGGCCGCAAAGCAGCGGGCATCCCCCTCACCCCGGAGTACGTCCTCTCCAAGAGAGAGGCCTTGAACATGGAAGCCAAGTCCCTTGCCACCGCCTGGGTTGGCGAGATGTCAGGCTCTACAAAGGGAGGAGCACCTGCAGCCTTGACTATCTCGAAGGACACCCTTGCCTTGTCCGAGGGCAAGCTCCCTGAAGGGAAGCGCGCTGTGGGTCAGGCCTTGAACTTCGCTCAGGACTTTGGCGCGTCCGTTTGGTCCGTCCCTATGGACGCGATTGGGTACAAGAAAGAAGTGGGCGGGGCAATAAACACGGGCTTAGAGGCTCTGCCGGGTGTACTTAGAGTCGAGGGTCTCTTCAACGAAGCAGGAGATGTACGCATCCCTGCCAAAGTCGGAGTGGTCCCAACGCGAGCCTTTGCTGCGATGCTGTACCCAGAGACTGGCTGGGAAGCTGGTGGTTTTAACGTCGTAACAAAGCTGGCCCAGGACGTAGTCTACCCCTTCGTTTCAGTGGGAGAGGCCACAAAGGCCAGCCTCGATGAGAAGAGAGGAAAGGGGGAAGAGGTCACCTTCTACGACTACCTGGAAGCCCGAGAGGAGGCTTTCTCCGGGACCAAGTCTATTGACCTTGTACGCAGCAACAGGTCCAGCTTTGAGTCTGCGGCTGAAGATATGGTCTCCCCCGAGCGGTCGGCCTTCTGGCTGGCTTCTAAGGTGCTCACAGGCGAAAGCTTTATTGACCTGACCTCAAACCTTGTAGACCAGGGTCTGCAGAAAGCGGGAGTATCTGAGGCCTCTTCCGATGTCATTACAGAGACCATGGCAGACAACATGAAGGTCACCCCCACTGGGATGATAGCGCATATGAATGTTTCCCTCGTGAGATCTCCCTACGACACCTATCAGGCTTATGTAGGAGGGTACGACTCCTACAAAGAAGGCAACAGCGCAGGGCAGGTCCTCGACGATGCTGTGTTCGCACGGACAGGTAAAGGGGAAAGGTGGACATCCGAGGAGATAGCAGGCCGGGTTCTTGGCCCTATGACAGTAGCGATAGCCTCCCCCGACCTATTCATGGGTCTGATCAAAGGCGCGGGACTTGCCAGGAAAGGTTACAAGTCGGTCAAGGGGACCGTGCTTGTTAAGCCTGCTGTGAAGGATACAGAGATTGCTAAGGCCGTCCTGGCTCGTGTTGACGAGGCCGTGGAGTCTGGAAAGCCTATTGACCTGGAAGGCCTTGACCTTTCTGGAATGACTACAGTCATGCGCAACCGCGTAGACGAGGCCATGCGCTCCGTTGCCGTGGTACCCGATACCCAGAACACCCGGGCTATCTTCAAGGGCATCAACGACAACCTGTCGAAGGCAGACGAGCTTGATGCAGCCTTGGCCAAGCAGGTTGCAGAATCCCGAGCAGGCCTCGGCATCTCGGAGACCACCGCCCTGAACCTCCAAGCTGTGCAGAAGGCTCAGAAGGCAAAGGCAGCAAAGAGCGCAGCGGAGACGGAGGCCTGGAACTCTGCCAAGGCACGTAAGCGTCCACGCAAGGCAAAGCCTTACAAGCCCGCTGCATCTCTCATAGGGAAGCGGGGTTCGCCTGAGAGGGTGGCAGCCTACCAGATGGAAGCTAAGGCCATCCAGCACCGGGCATTCGCCAGCTCCGTTACAGAGAAGATCTTGGACCTCCAGATTCAGACCTTCGAGAGCATCGGGAGGATGGGCAAGGCCCCTCTCAAGCCTGTAGCTAAGCTTAGTGAATCAAGAGCTGCCCTTGATGATGCGCTCGCTGCCTTCAGGAAGGCAGCAGACTCTGGAGACGAGGCTGCGATGGCTGCAGCCGTGAGGAAGATCAACACTCACTCTGCTCGTATCACCCGGCACGGACAGGCTGCAGGCCTCGATGCGCTAAAGAGCCTCCGTAAGACAGCCCGGGACGCGGTCTCGGCGCAGAAGAAGCAGCTGGAAGAACTCCGAGGTTTTGCTACCAAGGAAAAGAAGTCCATAGGGGTCCTGGTTGAGAAGGCAATCCTCTCTATTGACGAACAGGCTGAGCTTCTTGCAGGAGTAGCCCGCAAGTCCATGTCGGCATCCTCTAACTCAGCAAAGGCTGCAGCTTCGCTTAGGACCACCATCGAGGGGCTGGAGAAAGCCCAGGTTATTCTGAGGCGAGGGGACCTCCTCGTGCCCGCTTCTAAGCCTCTCCCTGTGGAGTTCGCTCGGTTTGAGGGCATGGGAGTGCCGGAGAAGCTCCAGTACGTTGAGAAGATGCTTGGAGCAGATGAGCTGGCCCGGTTTAAGCGCATACCCGAGGGGAGGAAGCTGGTAGCTGGTAAGGCTTTGGACGAGCTTGAGTCCTCCAATGCCATGCGCTGGGTTGCGACACAAGGGGCAGGGGACGATCTAAGTGCCTGGGCCATGAGCGCCTACTCCGGTCGCACCCGAGGCGTGAACCTCATCTCCGACGTAAACCTCAGCGCTACCTACAAGGTCATGGCCGCAGCGGAAGGTTTCTTTAAGGGGCTTAAAGATAGTGGTATGCGCAGCTTCTTCCAGTTTGTGGGAGGGACGGATCTTTACAACGCGGGGCGATACGGTCTCCAGCAGAGTGATGCAGGCCTGGATGCCTTGTCGAGCGTACTAAAGAAGTCCCGTAAGGCGGGAGAGAAAGACCCCAACGCAATTATTGACGGTATCAAAGGGCTTCTCAGCACAGACCCCCGGAGTGCAGGCTCCCTGTATGGGCAAGCTGGAGCAGAGGCTCCTCTCCAGGAGGCCATGAGGTTCTTTAGGAACCTGTCCGACGAGCAGCTTAAGGGCACCATGTCATTCAAGGTAATTGCCCGTTCGTTCCTGGGCTCTGGCTCCCAGGTAGGGGACGCCACAGGTGCCATGGTCAAGGAGCTTATCCGTATCATCCGCAAGGAAGATCCTCTCCGTGTTGACCTCTACGAATACATGGTTGCTCGGCTTAACCAGACAGGAGGGACTGCGACTGCTGGCAAGCTGGACCTAAAGTCCCAGCAGACCTTTGCCAATGGGATAATTAACGCATCCTCAAACCAGCGTATGATTGAGCGCCTGTCCCTGCAGCAGGCAGGCTTTGACCTGAGCACATTGGCTGCAGCTGAGAAGCTCGGCAACAGCGCAGGTAGCCAGACCGTCAAGAAGATAGGTGGAGGCAACGAGACCCTCGCCCGTATCACAGAAGTTCGGGCCCTGTCTGAGCGCATGGGCATCAACTTCGAGAACCTCCGTTCTGTCGCCGTTACCAAGAAAGGTGGAGACGGGGCTACCTGGGGTCTCTCACTGGTCAAAGACAGCGAAGCAGGGCTCCAAGCCATCGTGCCCCGGCCCTTGATGGATGCGCTCTCCCAGGACCTTGCTTGGGCCCTCAAGGCCAAAGACTTGGGGACTACCTGGAAGCTTGGCGTTGACCTCACCCCTTGGAGCATGCGACTAAACACGACGGTACGCCTGCTGCGTAAGTCCATGACTTCAGGTATTCTTCTGCCAAGGCCCAGCTACTTTGTTAACAACATCCACGGAGCCCTGACCCAGTCCTTCAGCTCCGCTGATGCTACCACTGCCCTGACAGCGTCCTTAGATGGTGTTCGCGGGATACGGCGTCCTATGCTTCTGGGTGGGAAGAAAGGTACGTCCCTGATTAACACAGGGGACGACATCCTGGATGCACATGCTGTGGAGGCGATGCGTAGGGCCCGACTGGCAGGAGATGTCCACGCAAGCTCAAGGCCAAGTGCTATCATAGCAGGGAGCCACCCTGTTATTCGGGGAATGCTCGACGACGCGGTTATTCCCCCCGACCACATGTTCAGGCTTGGCAGTGGTGAGGTTGTAACCAAGAGAAAGCTCCTTCAAGAGATGCTGGAGGAAGGTGTCTTCGAGACCAAGTCCCGAGAGTTCCTGCTGGAGAAAGCTTCTGCACGCTCCGTCCGGGAAGGGGAGGAGGTCACCGTCAATAGTAGCCTCAGCCTGAAGGCCTTGTATGACCGAGGTATGAACAAGACAGACTACTGGGCCTCTTGCATGGACCAGCTTGAGAAGAACCAGCGCATTGGCATGTTCCTCCATTCCCGGGCATCCAAAGGGATGACAGGAAGTCAGGCTGGGAGGCTTACGCGGGAGGCCTACTTTGACTGGGCCTACCCTCCGGCAATCTTCACCAACGCAGCGATGTCTAAGGTTCCCCTTATGATGTTCGCTTCCATGTGGAAGAATGCTATGACTCACACGATCTCAGTCGTAGGAAACCCTACTAAGGCTCGTCGGATGATGAACATCCAGAAGGGTACAATGGTTGTGGGGGCAGGTGCGTCGGACGAGGAAGCCCGCGGAAAGAAGCCCAAGTTTGCTAATGACAGCGCCCAGGTGTTTGTGATGAAGAACGCCACCCAGGAGGAGCGGGAGCGGGGCTACCGGAAGCTCGGAGCAGCCACGGGGTTCATGGCCTACTCCATTCCTGAGATGATCAGCATGGGCCTCATGGCATCCACCATCCACGCTGCCTTGACGGTCTCCTATGGCGTCCGCAGGGGCTTCAGTGAGCCCACGACGAGGGATGGCTGGTACAAAGCCAAGGCTGACGCCATAAAGGCCGTTACGCGGTACATGGACCCCTTCCTGCTCTATGCGAGTGGCAATGCCGAGGCACAGTACAGCGGCTACGACGGTCCCATTAAGATTCGCCCAGAGGAGTACGAGGCACTCCAATCCATAAGCCAGCTCAGCAACTGGGCAGGGATGAACCACAACCCTATGGATACCCTCAATGTGAAGATAAAGCAGGACCGGATCACAGGAGCGACCAAGGCAGTAGCAGACCAGGACGGGATTTTGCTGCGGCGTATCCTCCCCTCTTGGAACCGTATCACCAAGTCAATTATCCCTATCATAAGGGAGGACATGGGCCCGGACAGCGCAACTGTGTTCGAGAGAGCGGTCAGGCTCGGAATGACGGAACTCGGAAGGGCTCCCATCGCTATCCCTGATGAGAAGGCCGACTTGGCAAGACGCAGGAAGATCCTTGACATCAAGGCCAAGAACATCAAATGATGCACTTTAACCTGAACGACGAGAAGCTCTGGGGGGTCTTCAAGACCCTGTCCAGGCCCCGTTCTCAAGTCAAGAGAGGGGTGCTCCACTGGGCATCGGGAGGACCTGACGCGAAGCTCGGCATGGCAGTGGACCCGTGGCTCGACCTCCTGGTGGCTGTCAACAAGCCCCGAGGGACTGGCTACAGTGCCGTGGTTGGAGGCGATACCCTCTACCTGACATCTCCCTGGACTGCTGTAACCCAGCATTGTGGAGGCTCCGATTGGGGGAACACGGAGTCCTACGGCGTCAGCATCCTGTACCCGGGGCCCAGCAGAAAGCCTCGTGGGCTGGCAGGGGAGACCCTTGGACCTCACTCCTCGCTGGGAAAAGCATGGTACCCGGAGATCCCAGAAGGACAAATACTGCTCGCTGCGTGGGCCTTTAGGTGTATCAAAAAGGAAGCGGGGCTCGAAGAAGTGAAAGGTCACTGGGAAATAAACGGCAAGAAGAACGACCCACGACCCATCGACATGGATTTTTTCCGTCGGCTGGTCTTCGACGATGTGTTCTGGGAGGAGCAGCTGTTAAAGATTATGCCTACTCCGGCAAGGGTAATTTAGCTTAATTTAAGGAGCCGTCGCCTATTTAGTTAAATTGAAGGCCCTTTGTCAACTGTCAGTGGACACCCATCTAAAGTACATGAGGGTAGCCCTTGACACGTCAAGAGTAGCCAATCCTGGGAAAGCCTTGGGTGCTCCAATCCATACGAGAGAAAAACAAAGCTGGCATGCTCTGTGCATCGCGCGCGCACTGAAACTGCCAGAGGTTCCAGCATTTGCGATAGGTTAGTGTATGCCGGCAGTAATAAAAATATCCTACCTGACGTGTACGCGCACACATGTTGCAAGCCCTGTGCCAACTTGGAGCATTCTCTACTTGAGGGCATGTCATTTTTCTACTTGCATTCCTCTCGGTCCCGAGATAGGGGCTCCTCATCATATCCAAAGACCCTCTCGGAGTTCCCCATGGCCATCACGCTTTCCTTCACCAAGCCTTCGCTTCCGTCGTTCTCGGGCAAGGTTCGTCGGGCTGACCAGCTCCTCGCTCAGATCAACCCAATGAGCGTCAACGCCAGCGCCGCCATCACGGACCAGACTCCAATCGTCGCGTTCACCGGATTCACTGGAGCCCGTGGAACGGTTGCTCCTGCCGCTGCCGCTTCGACCGGTTGCCTGAAGATCAACGTTCAGTCCACCGTCAGCGTGGGTGGCCGTCTGGACATTTACGACTGGGCTGTCTTCGATTGTAACACCTCCGCTGGTGCTGTCGGTGATGCTGTGTTCATCGACGCAGCTGCCCCTGGTAGCCTGGACTTTGCTGGCACCAAGCGCGTTGGCGAGATTGTCTCGGTTGGAACTGTTGCGGACGGAGGAAAGATCCTCGTCTCCCCTGGTAACTACTGATGGCTGGCCGACACTGCAACCGTAAGGAGACCTTCGCTTTCACGGAAGCGGACTACACCCCCGGTGCTTACTCCAATTTGATCCTTTCGACCTCGATGGGCCTCTCCGGCAACATCCACCGGGTTGTCGTGGACCAGACCGCGCTCGATGCCGCGGGCGGTGCAGCTGTCGGCGGCTCCTGTGATGTTCGCATCGTCAACGGATACTACACGGAGTCCGACCTGGGCAGCGCTGTACCTTCTCGCGACGTTGCGTGGGCCTACGCTGCCATTACGTTGGTCCCTTCGGACCTGAACTCGTCTGCAGAGATCAACGTAGCAGGAACAAGCCTTGGGGCCCTTTACAGCGCATCACAGCGCAGGGAGGGCCGAGGGGTCCAAGGCACCCCAAGCTTGACCAATGAGAAAGTTGGAGTCTCCATCTCTCCTGCTGTAGGTGTCACTGGCACCATCAACGTGACCGTGTACTCCAACATCGGTTCCTGATGGCCCAGCTTATTCCAGACCCCGAAGGCACCCTTCTCGGGGCATCATCAGGCGGCGGCGGCGGCGGCGGCGGCCTGACTTGGGTCAAGCTCCTACTCACCAACTTTTCGGATGCACGGGACGCGGGGTCGGTATTGACAGCAGCCGCCACCCAAGACGGCGACGGCCTGATCACTTGGCCATGCCGCGCTCCAAATACTTACGGCGACCTTCGTGAGTGTGCGAGTAAGACCATGCCAATCGCTGACCTTGCTACTATTGTAGGTTTGGCAGATGCCAGCACTTTGGTCAATGGTGAGAATGTTATTCACGTTCGGATCACCTGCAACATCACTCAGAAAAACGTGGGCGTGATGGCCGCCTATCTGGACCGGCCCGCGGCGAGTCAGAACAGCACATACGGCGTGGGCATTGGTTGCTATCGGAACACATCCGCCACCAACCCCAAGCTGATTGGCGCTCTGATCCACGAAAGCTCGACCATAATCAACGGCTCTGGGGCCAGTCTACTGTCCCGAAACCCGTATTTCACCGGCGTTCTCCAGCACCCAATCGTTGGCAGCACCAATCATTACGGAGGGCACGTAGGAATCTGGGAGTTCGATGACCCTGCCTACGTCAAAGAAGGCGGGATAAGCTACACTCGCGAGATTTCTCAGCCTTTGGACTTACTGCATTTTGGAATCGCGGCGTGGTTCAAGGCATCTGGAGGAGTCGCTTCAACCATGACGAGTACGATAGAGGTGGCCGTCCAATCGAGCGCGGAATGGTCCCAGGCAGTGACGTGATGCCCTACGCAAAGAAAAGCACCATGACTTCGGTGAAGAAGGTAATGAAGAAGAAGGCCACAGCCAAGCCCGCCAAGGGCAAGGCCAAGGTCAAGAAGACATCGAGTGGCAAGAAGGTCAGCTACGGCCAAGCAGGCCCCGCGAAAGGAGGGGGCCCCAGGGTAAAGCCCGGTACCTCAAAGGGAGACTCCTACTGCGCGAGGAGCCTGGGGATAAAGAAGGGCCTGTCCGAGAAGAAGCAGAACGACCCTAATACCCCAAACAACCTGTCCCGTAAGAGGTGGAGCTGTTCGGGCGCGAAGTCTACGTGATGCAGACCACACCCATCAAGCAGGGGCCTGCCTTAGCCCTGGTGCTCTTCTACCTCATATTCGACATCTTCCTCGCCCTTGATAAGAAGGCGATTGACTAATAGGAGCTAAGGGCTTATACCTACGGGGCGGGTTGTGGTTGGCCTGCATTGTATTGGTTCTCTCTCTCACTGCAGCTCTCAGTCTCTCCTACGGGCAGGCTGAGAGCAACTCTCCCCGGAGCTGGTCGCTCCGGGGAGAGGCAGCGGAGGACCTTGGGGGTTTGCTACGCGCTCGCTCAAGTAGTGAGTTGACTTTGTCCGCGTACTGTGTTAGCTGAGTAGGTATAACTCCCTACACGGAAGCTAAATGCGTATCTCAAAAGCCAAGTCCCTTATCAGCGCCAAGCCTGAGCTTCTGGCCCTGGGCTCTTACCTCATCAAAGGCGGCGTGTCTCGCGGCCTTGTTGCAGACCTTGTTGCTGAGGCTGCCGATGAGGCCATTGACTTCAAGGCATTGCTCCCCAACAAGCCTGAGCTTGGGGCTGCACTTGAGGCCGTGGACTACGCTGTCTTCCGCGCCGCTGCGTTCTTGCTCTTCCCTCTGATGAAGAGTCTGGCTGACGATGCTAAGAGCCGGATCGGTGGCTAAAGTGAAAGCCTCTCCCGAGGAGACGGAACGTGCGCTCCTGCGTAAGCAAGGGCGTGACGCGCTGCAAGCTGCTGCCGATGTCATCGACAGAGGGCAAGAAGTGCCTGAGCTTATCCGCAATGGTGTAGCTCTTGCTTTAGGCCTGGACTCGGAGCAGATGTACTACCGCTCCACTGTGGCCATTGAGCGATGCACTGCAGGGCACCGGGAGGTGGCCAAGGCCTTGGAAGCCCTAAGCGCAGCTACCACCGCAAACAAGGACGTGCTCCAAAAACATACGGAGCTGATGGAAGAGGAGCAAGCAAACCGTACCCAGGCCATCGAGATCGCGGGCAAGTGGGCCCCTAAAGTCGTGGCATTCGCTTTTGCGGCCCTTGGCATTGGCGGGGGCGGCTTGGGCATAAGCAAACTCGCTGACCTCTTCTAAGGCAAGGGCTTCTTCTTGATGCCCAAACCTTCGTCCACCAAGCGCCAGTCCCAGGGGCCCCTTCCCGGGCCTCTACGGCTCTCTAAGAGCCCCTGGGACTTCAGACGGGTTAGCTGTCGCTTGACGTGCCCTTCGGCCTTGTAGGGGCACAGGAGCCAATGGTCTAACAAATCCTCCGTGCTCTGCCACCCGCCCTCTATCTCCAGGACGATGAGGAGCCTCGTGGCGACCTCAGAGTGGCGAGCAGTCCACCACATCAGCGGTAGTTCCGCTTCAGTGCGCTGAGGCTGATGAGCTGGGGGTCGAAAGCTCCACCCTTCACATTGCGTAGGACTGCGAGACCTGCCCAGTAGTGTGCAGCTCCTGCTGGGTTCCAGCTCTGGAAGACCTTCTCGTTGGGGTCGCAGAACACGCCAGCGCTCAGGGTCTGGACAACGGAGCCATCAGGGCGGTTGTTGAAGTCCAAGCCCATGACGTGGCTGTGACCTGCAACTGCGGAGGTCATGAGCTTCATGCTCATCCCCCGGGCCATGTTCCGTCCGCCAATAGCTCTGCCCATGACTCCACTGGAGTAGTAGTGGCAGAACAGGGTTCCTCCGATGTTCACAGGCTCCAGGAAGGGGTACACTTCCCACCCGTGCTCCTCGAAGAGGGCATCACCAACCGGGTCCATCAAGCCTGTAAGGGCAGGGGTCGTGGACTCCAGCTTGCGTAGGCGAGGAGTGCCGTGGTTCCCCTCCGTAAAGACCTTGCGCACCTTCAACCCCTGGATGCCATCGTGGTAAAGCTCCTGGCTTTTACGTAGGCTCTGGAGGTCCTTTTTGTAGTTCCCACAGTTGTCATGGGAGCTGAGGCTATTCCAGTCAGCCCAGTCTCCCAGCTGCACAACGACAAGCTCTTGGTTGCGCTGGTAGCATTCCTCAGCCAGCTCCAACGTCAAGTTGGCTACCCACTTGAACCGGTCAAGGTTCTGCTTGGGGCAGACGTGGGCATCGGGGATGACGAGAACTGTCTTAGGCTGAGTGTGCATTCTGACCGGTTAACAGATGGAGTGCATAGGGGCAACCACGCATGGACACAAGAAAACCCCTTGGCTGGGGAAGCCAAGGGGTTAGGG
>TARA_R110002167_G_scaffold75536_4_pt1 | contig 16716 bp, 18 predicted proteins | sample TARA_R110002167 | Tara Oceans TARA_R110002167 (sample SAMEA4398238) | marine metagenome | biome: Polar Biome; feature: [MES] marine water layer (ENVO:01000295) within the mesopelagic zone...; material: water (ENVO:00002006), including particulate matter (ENVO:01000060) such as...... | reverse complement strand
GCTTCAATCTATTCACCCAATATAGAGGGATGAATAATAATCATGCCTGGCATCTGTAATTTACATTTCTCGCATACAGACGGTTAAGGCTAGACTGGTGCCTGTAACTTTTTAAGGTGAAGGTATGAGTCTGACCCTCTGGTTTTCCCTTGTCATTATCTGTTTGTTGGGGGCGATGTCGCCGGGGCCCAGTTTGATGGTGGTATTGCGGCACTCACTGAGCAATGGACGTCGTCATGGCATTCTCGCAGCCCTTGCTCATGGGGCGGGAGTCGCTGGATGGGCGATGTTAACGATCTCCGGGCTGGCGTTGCTGGTAACTGAACAGCCTGCTCTATTTAGATTGTTCACCTATGCCAGTGCCGGCTATCTGGCCTGGATGGGAGTGAAGGCGTTGAGGTCGAAGGGTCAGACGCTGCTCGAGATCGACAAAGCTCAAGCCTCTCTGGCAGAAGCGGCTCGGGACGGGGCTGTAATAGCCCTGCTGAACCCCAAGCTTGCCGTTTTCTTTTTCGCGCTTTTTTCCCAATTTGTATCTGCTGAGATGGCCTCAACCGATCAGTGGATTACCGTGTTAACCGTGGCAAGTATCGATAGCCTTTGGTATATCGCCGTAGCAGTCATCGTGTCCAACATTCGATTTGTAGAGCGACTACAAAAGCAGTCGGTGGTGATTGATAGAATCAGCGGCCTCGTTCTGGTTGGGCTGGCCTTAAGGGTGGTCTCTCTTTAGTTAAGTTTGTGGCTGAATTGAATGGCCTCGTCTAAATCGATTCTTTAACAAGAGTATGGTGATTATGGCTGCTATCAGGCTTCCCTTCCATTACGGCTGGATCATGGTGATCGCGGGCATTCTCACTCTTTTTTCCTGTTTGGGGTTGGGTCGCTTTGCGCTGGGAATGTTACTCCCCGCAATGGGAGGGAACCTTGAGCTGAGCTACGCCCAGATGGGCTATATCAGTACCGGAAACTTCATCGGTTATTTGTTGGCCGTACTGATCAGCGGCCGCCTCAGCCGCCTGCTGGGTGCCCGGCAGATGATTTTCTGGGGGCTGATGATGGTGGGGGGCTCAATGGTGTTAGTCAGTCAGAGTCACAATTTTTTACCACTGCTGTTCTTATACCTGATCACGGGGATAGGCACTGGCGCTGCCAATATTTCAGTGATGGGGCTGGTCGGCCACTGGTTCGCGCCTCAATATCGGGGACGAGCGGCCGGTAGCATGATTATCGGCAATGGTCTCGGTATCGTATGTAGTGGCTTGCTGATCCCCTGGTTCAACGCCCAATGGGGGGATGCGGGGTGGCGCGTCAGCTGGTTCAGCTTTGGGGTGCTGGTGATCGTGATTGGCTTGCTTTGTAGCTTGCTGTTACGCAACGACCCTGCAGAGGTGGGCTTAAAACCCTTGGGATGCGACAAAAACAACGCCAACCCAAAACCCGTCTCCAAACCAGCCGAGATCCTTCAGCGGCCTCTAGTGCTTCATCTTGGCTGCATCTACTTTTTGTTCGGTTTTTCCTACGTTATCTATGTGACCTTTATCGTCACCACCTTGATACAGGAATATGGATTCTCCGAGTCAGTAGCGGGATGGTTTTGGATCGCCATTGGGCTGCTGAGCATGCTGTCCGGCCCTTTATTCGGCACTCTTTCGGATCGACTGGGGCGTAAGACCGGTATGATTTTGGTCTTTACACTGCATTCATTGGCCTATTTACTGGCTGCATCGGGGCTGAGTCAATCCACGCTATTTCTATCTATCGCGCTGTTTGGAATCGCGGCTTTTAGCATTCCTGCCATAATCGCAGCCACCATCAGCGATCTATTCGAGCCTTCGCGTGCGGCGTCTATATTCGGCTATGTCACTTTCTTTTTCGGCATTGGGCAAATCACCGGCCCCTCCCTCGCAGGCTTGCTGGCAGAGCAGAGCGGTAGCTTTTCAGGAAGTTACTTAATGGCAGCGACGATGAGTGCACTGGCCATCGTTTTAACCCTGTTTTTGGATAGGAGCACTCACGCTCAGAGACCGGTTGGGAGCAATACCCTCCGTATGGCCAACCGCTGAGGAGCAAGGCCATGAATGATTCCATCAACAGCTGCGCCGGAGTCAGGGCTAATGTTAATGTTCGCTCCTGGTAATCAGGCCCGTAACTGGTCACTGGCGCTGCTACACTGAAACCATGACCACCTTGGACAAGCGCGTGGCGGAGCAAACGAAAACCGAGTAGAGAATACTGCTCAATACCAACAGCTACGACAACCATATCGTCAAGTTCAAACCGGTACTTGTGATCGGCGAGAGGGATGTGGATCGATTGATCAACGCGCTGGATCAGGTGTTCGGCACGCACTAACTTATTCCCGGAGATAAACAACAATGACACTGCAACTGAACGATTCCAGCCTGCTCAAGACCCAGGCCTATATCGATGGCAACTGGATTGACGCTGCTGATAGCGCCACCCTAGCGGTCACTAATCCAGCCAATGGAGCTCTTGTAGCCCAGGTTGCCAAGGTCGGCGCTACTGAGACCGAACAAGCTATCGCCGCCGCCGAACAGGCGATGAAAAGCTGGCGTCGGCAACCTGCCAAGGCGCGCGCTAACCTGCTGCGCCGCTGGTTCGAGCTGATCATGGCCAATCAGGAAGATCTGGCTCGCATCCTTACCGCCGAGCAGGGCAAGGTATTAGCCGAGGCACGGGGCGAGATCGCCTATGGCGCCGCCTATATCGAGTGGTTCGCCGAAGAGGCCAAACGGGTCTACGGCGATACCATTCCGGCACCTTCCAACGACAAGCGGCTGGTCTGCATCAAACAGCCGGTGGGCGTGGTCGCCGCCATCACTCCCTGGAACTTTCCCAACGCGATGCTGACCCGCAAGATCGCCCCGGCGTTGGCTGCCGGTTGCACCGTGGTGTGCAAACCTGCCTCCGAAACGCCACTGTCTGCACTAGCACTGGCGGAGCTGGCAGCGCGTGCCGGGATTCCCGCCGGGGTGATCAACGTGGTGGTGGGTTCGTCGCGCGATATCGGCGCCGTCCTGACCCAAAGCCCGGTGGTACGCAAACTGACGTTTACCGGCTCCACTCCGGTGGGCAAGGTGTTGGTAGAGCAGTGTGCCGCGACTCTGAAAAAAACCTCGATGGAGCTGGGTGGCAACGCACCTTTTATCGTTTTCGACGATGCCGATCTGGACGCTGCAATTGAGGGTCTGATGGCTTCCAAATACCGCAACAGCGGCCAGACCTGCGTCTGTACTAACCGGGTGTTTATCCAGGATGGAATCTACGATGCCTTCGTCACCAAGTTGGTCGACCGAGTCGGCAAACTAACGCTCGGAGAGGGTACTGCCGACAGGGTGACCAACGGCCCCCTGATCAACGAGAAAGCGGCTGAGGATGTGGATCGACTGGTACAGGCCTCCGTTGCAGCCGGGGCAAAAGTGCTGCTGGGTGGTCAGCGTAGCGAACTGGGCCAGTGCTTTTATCCGCCCACCATCCTGACCGGTGTCAGCAACGACATGCCGGTAGCCCGCGATGAGATCTTCGGCCCGGTGGCGCCGCTGATCCGCTTCGACACCGAAGAGGCGGTGATCGCCATGGCCAACGATACCAACGTAGGCCTGGCCGCTTATTTTTACTCACGCGATATCGGCCGCGTCTGGCGACTGTCCGAAGAACTGGAGTACGGTATCGTCGGTATCAACGAGGGAATTATCTCCAACGAGATGGCGCCCTTTGGTGGGGTCAAGGAATCGGGATCGGGCCGCGAAGGCTCCAAGTACGGCCTCAACGATTACCTGGAGATCAAATACCTGTGCATGGGCGGTCTAGATCGTTGAGTAGATTTGGGGGTTTGAGCGCCTTTATTCAACACCCTAGTGTGCGACTATCTGGGTAAAGCGCCTCGAATCCGGACATTTACGTATACCCTCGCTCTGTTCTGGTTGAATACACCGGACACATTAATGAGAGACAATAACCGTCAATCATTGGAGTGTCGTCATGGGACAGAAACGTAACTACAAGGGGTCGTGTGAGACACTCGGAGGCACTGCAAATTTCTATGCTCTGGTAGCGAAGGCTATCAGAGATAATTAAGAGGCTTGTATGAAACTAAGTAAGTTAAGTAGCAACGATGTGAATGATTCGTTGGCTGATCTTAATCTAACCAATACTGTCAAATGGTATTTGGAAGATGATAAATTGACTAAAATATTTAAATTCAATGATTTTAACTTGGCATTTGGATTTATGACCCTGTGTGCTCTATATGCCGAAAAAGCCAACCATCACCCTGAGTGGTTTAATCTATATAACAGAGTTAAAGTGCAACTAACAACACATGATGTTTTAGGTATCTCTTACAAGGATTTTGAATTGGCAAATAAAATGGATTATTTTGAGCGCATAATCCAATAAATTAATGCGGTTGTTGCGTTGTCACGGGTGGGAGAGTCACTCATGCTGATGTGTTAAAAAAGTTATATTCACAAGGGTTCTTCGAGTTTTTAAATTTAACATCGTTTTACAAAGCTAACAGCAGAGTTGATTTGAATAATAAGTCCGACATATTTTGCTGAAGGGCAAGAGGCGGTCAACCGAGGATAGTGGTACTCGCGTCTTCTCGCCAAAGAGAAAGCGGATTACCATGAACTATCAACAATGATCAGCACTGTTTTGTAAGTCAATCGGGGATGTCACTGGCGGACCTGTTTTTGCGGATCTGCTTGTCCAGATACATCCGTTTATCGGCGTCATTTATTAGTGACGCCACTGTATCTTCGCCTGACATCCGCTCGGTTGGGTAGGTCACCGCTCCGAAACTGAAGCCTAACGGAACGTGCCGCTCCTCAATGTGTTGTATCTTTTCCAGTCGAGACCTGACTTCGGCCATTTTATCCATGGCTTGTTTCTCATTGCAGTCAGGGAAGACAATAAGAAACTCATCGCCGCCGATCCGCGCAAATATATCCCCATTGCGCACGCACTGATTGACCGCCTGAGTGATGGTGGAGATCATCCAGTCCCCCATCTTGTGGCCAAAATTGTCATTGATGGTTTTTAGATTATCGATATCAATAAAGCAAACTACGAAATGTTTACCGTTACGCTGAGCCTGTGACATCAGCTTGTCGAGTACGATCAAACCGGTACGACGATTCATGATTCCGGTCAACTCATCGGTAGTCGCGTAATGCTCAAGCACCTTCTGAGCTTTCTTAATCTCTGAGATGTCGGTCAGGCCAATCACCAGAAGAGGTTCATCTTGGATAGATATCTTGCGGACCGATGCCAATGTCGGCATAGCTGTGTTTAGGGCGTTGATAACAATAATTTCGTACTCATTAACGCTGCTGGCTTCACCAAGCCGGTGTAGGAATTTGACATTAGGCGGATGATTGATATCCATAAACTCTTTAAAACAGCGATCACCTGCAGAAAACTCGAGGAGCAATATGTCATGAGCTTTCTGGTTTACGCGAATGATTGACAGCGTTTCCGGATTGACTAGCAACATGGCGGTAGGGCTGACTGAAAACAGTTTTTCAAGGTCTTCTTCGCGTTGCAGTAATGCTTTCATATCTGCGGCGATGCGACGGGCAGCAGGGGCAAAAATCAGTAGAGCTACAAGTATCAAAATGAGCAGGGTGATACCGAGTAATATAAGTTCGAGCCGTCTTATTAAGTCGACTTTTTCGTTGGCTTCGTGCTCGTAGCGAAAAACCACTCTGTTCATTCCGGTCAAAAAATCCTGCTCATTTTCTCTTATCTGGACCTGCGCCAGGGCAACGCTGCTGGGATCTGCCAACGGGTCAAGAAGTGTTGTGGTAGCGGTAGAAATTAGCTGCTTATTTTCGGCGATATTGGCAAAGAGTGCCGTGATCTCTGCGCTGTTATCGCCTGGCAGACCTAGCTCGATATCTCCATACTGTAGCCCCTGATGGGAACGGTTCCATAGAGTCACAGCAGCGCTGAGTTCCTCGCGAGTCGCACTGAGCTGGTCGGGATTTTCTGCGTTATTAATGGCACTGCTAGCCTTGGCGATTTTTTGACTGAGCATCCGCTGCCGGCCGGCAATATTGACCACCCGAGAAACATAACCCTGACTTTCGAAAGAAAGCTGAATGATAATCTGGGAGCTGATCGTCAGCACCGCAATCAACGTCAGCGCGATAATATAACGTAGCCGCAATTGACTACCGGTCAGGCGGAAACGTTGGGTTTGCGCAGGTAGATCCGTTGTCATAGCAGCACTCTTTACTTCATTGGCGACAGCTTGTCATCAAACACGCTGTACCCTGAACTCTAGCAGGAGATGGATGCAAAAGGCATCCATAGTCCCCATTACAGGGCAATGGGTTATCAGAGACGGTGGGGTATCTGGTCCGGGTAAGCGCCGTAGGGACGTTAACAGGTCGGGCTGAGCCTGGTTCCTGCGCACGGGGTTAGAAGATGATCAGGTCTGGATCGAGGTTGAAGATACTGGCAAGGGCATCGTAGCTGAAGACCTCAAACGGGTTTTGCCCCATTTTTACCGCCAAGCCAATAGGTATGGGAGCCGGGTTGGGCTGTCTATTTCCTACGAAATCGTGCAATCAACGAAGATTAGCGATGCTATGGCACCGTTCGTACAATCCATGATGTAAGTCTGCGCGCCACAGGCAGCATAAAAAGCAAGGCGGGAAAGGCTATTAACCATGAGATTGCCCACGAACCCATCCAGATATTCAGAACATCCTCAGCCCATCCAATGCTCCTTAAGGTACTGATGAAGGAAACAATGCAGGTCATGAAGAAAGACAAAATCAAAGGCATTACAAAAGCAGTATAGCGAGCAGGGAGCTTGCGAAGAGGGAAGGCGCTATTTGGTCTTGGGGTGTTCATGAGTGATCCTGAGGAAAACGCCTAAGGGGTTAAAAAATCACATGGCTAATAAGCTGGCCGAGGATCTATAATCCTCAGCCCGCACCACGCCGTCTACATAGGGTATCCTAGCGAGCGGATCCTCAGTGTCGGCAAGCATACTCTATTGCCTCAGCATTCAAGAAGCAAAGAAACGTCCCTAAGTTGCAGTTGATACTGATTTCTTAGGGCTGACAATGCCATTGTTTATTTATACGCTCCTGAGGCGTAATGCAACTCATAGCTATGGCTGTAGATCTCTAGGATGTTGCCGAACGGATCTTCCATATAGATCATTCGATAGGGTTTTTCACCCGGGTAATAATACCGAGGCTTAGCCATTCGCTTCTTGCCTCCAGCGGCGACAATTTTCTCAGCCAACCCCTCGACATCGGGGTCTTGAACGCAGAAATGAAATACCCCCGTTTTCCAATATTCAAAATTGTCATCTGGGTTCTGTTGATTCTTGAATTGAAACAACTCGACACCGATGCGGTCCCCCGTTGATAGGTGGGCGATCTTAAAGGATTCCCAGCTAGCCCCGAACACATCGGTACACATCTCTCCGATAGGGCTGTCATCCTCGACAATCTCAGTAGGCTCCATAATCAGATACCACCCCAGTACCTGGGTATAAAATTTAACTGCGGCATCAAGATCTGGCACTGAAATCCCGATATGGGAAAACGTACGGGGGTAGGGGTTTGCAGGTATCTCAGGGCGTGAATCGGTCATGACTTTTGCTCCACATTATTAATGTTGATGTGCAGTGTATAAAGCCATCATGCTAATATGAAATTATCATTAATGATTGTTTTGATAATATCTTGTTATGATTAATCCCGTATTCCTTCGCACCTTTATGAGCTTAGTGAGAACCCATCACTTCACGCGTACCGCTGAGCTACTCAATATGACCCAGCCAGGCGTCAGCCAGCACATCAAGAAGCTTGAAGCGCTGCTTGGCAAGCCGCTGCTAAGTCGTCATGGGAAATCTTTCGAGTTAACAGCCGTTGGCGACAGTTTGTATCGCTATGGATTACAACAGGCCGAAGCAGAGTCTGAGCTGGTCAACAGCATCGCTGGGGATGACCTGCATACCGGTGACTGCAGGCTTGCTTGTTCGGGCTCAATGGCAATGCAACTTTACCCAGCGTTACTGAATCTACAACAGCGATTTACAGGCTTAACAGTGAGTGTTGAAGCGGCACCTAACTCGGCCATTGTTGAGCGGATTAGATCTAACCAATCAGATATGGGTATCGTAACGCAGCCTGTTGACGATCCAAAACTGGTGCAAGAGCGGCTTGGTGAAGATGCACTCTGTTTGGTGGTCCCGGCTCAAGCCGAGTCAACATGGCCCGTGTTATTGCAGCTCGGCTTTATCAGCCATCCAGACGGCCATCACTATGCAACTCAGCTATTAGAGATGAATTTTCCGAACGAATTTTTGGGGATGGATCGGATACCGCAGTCTGGCTATATCAACCAACTTAGCCAAATTTTATTGCCAGTCTCTCTGGGCTTAGGGTTTACGGTTATTCCACAGTCGTCACTGGACGCATTCCACTATCCTGATCGTATTCGCAGTGCCCAGCTCAGGGTGCCAATAAACGAAACGGCGTTCCTTATCACCAAAAAGCACCGTGCATTAGCCTCAAGATACCAAATGATCAGAGAGATCCTGGCAGATCAATGGAGCTAACCCGTACGACATGCTCAATTTTCCTGAGTTCAAAATGAAAGCATGAGCTATTAACCAGATCGCGATTGTGCTGCTGTACTACAGAAGAGAGCTTACGGGCATCAGTCTTTTTCATAGGAGACAGTAGAACACAGTCTCCTATTTTCCCGCCAGGTTACTAACACAATCTCCGCTCCACCGAGCGTCTGCTATTGGCGATAAAGCGGTAATGCTATTGACTCGGCAGCAATTGAGCGCTTTGCTCCCGATGGGACCTGTTAGGGTGACGGGTTATTTTCGTACAGTCAGGAGTCTTGGATTAACAACCAAACTACCCTGATGATAGGTTAAGCGTGGAGCTCCGGGTGCAACGGCTACACAGGGGCCGCGCTGGGATGACACTCATGTTGATCCAACCGCTGCGGTTAGGATTGCCTGGCGATGATATTACTATCGTCGCTGTCCTTGGGCTTGATCTCGTAAGTCGGGCAGAAACCACCGGTGCTACAGGGGCTGGGTGCCGGCAGAGCGGCATGGCCCATCTGCCTACAGCTGGACCCATCAGCAAGCCAGTCGATTTCAAAACCGCTGCTCTCTTCGGAGGGGAAGTTGCGAACGATGCCCCGGCTGCCGTGATTCTCCAATACTTGGTAACACTCACCCGCCTGCTCGATGATATCGCCGGGGCTAAAGTTGAAATGAGTCGCCATCTTTGTGTACCTCCTGATGCTGATCGGGCCTGCGTCTCTGGCTTATCCTAGCAGGCACCAATAATGATGTATAGTGCATGTTTTGTGGGTAGTCAAGCTTTTAAGGCTTTATAGTACATATTTACAGGGTCTGCTGCCAAGTTATCGCTAGAGCCTGGGTTGCTAGCGCCTAAACTCTATCTGCCCCTTAGGGAGCATATAGAGGATCAGTGCCTCTCCCTGGGTCACGGTCGGGCTATGCGCTGATCCAGGGGGGTAGACACACCAGCCTCGGCCTACCGCATCAAATAGTGCGCCCGGGGTGATGGGGAATACCATGCATACCTCTCCCAGAGGGTGATGATGATGGGGGCCGACGATATTGGTTAGATCGACCACGTCGATACTGAATCCAGAGGTCTCTTCACAGGGTTCAATTACCCGCCCGAAACGTCGTCCTGCAGCCCCCTGAGTGCACATCCAGCCCGCCGCAATCCCAGCCTGGCAGGCTGCTTCGATGCGGCTGAAATATTCACTGTTAGCCGGAAATTGCTGGTTAAGGGCTTGGGCCAGCGTGGGCTCGATCGGTTGCGGTGCAATAAAGTCGGTGACAGCTGTGATCAGCTGTTGAAACATCTCGATGTTCATAGGCTCCGGTTCCAGAGTAGATGCGTGTTACGTCCGACACGCGGATAGAGTCGATTAAATCCCAAGGTATTGCTTGTGCAACTCGGGCTGCTGCTTTAATTGGTATGAATACCCCTCCCAAACCACCCGGCCCTTGCTGAGGATGTAGTTTCGATCGCAGACGGATAGCAACGCGTTGATGTCTTTATCGACGATGATCGAGGCTATCCCGGTGTCTTTAATGTCCTGAATAACCGACCAGATCTCGCGCCGGAACAGCGGTGCCAGTCCCTCGGTCGCTTCATCGAGAATCAGCAGGTCCGGGTTGGTCATGAGTGCCCGGGCAATGGTTAACATCTGCTGCTCGCCGCCAGAAAGCTGATCGCCCAAGTTATCGGTCCGTTCTGCAAGGCGCGGAAAATATTCCAACACGCGCTGTAGCGGCCATTCGTTACGACCGTCGGGGCCGGGTCGGGCGGCCATGATCAGATTTTCATGCACACTCAGGTTGGGGAAGATGCCCCGGTCTTCCGGGACATAAGCGATACCCAGTTGGATGGTTTTGTGGGTGGGCCAGCCGGTAGTCTCCTGCCCCCGGTAAAAGACCCCACCTGAGCGGGGCGGGGTCAGTCCGAGCAGCGAGCGCAGAGTGGTGGTTTTACCCATGCCGTTGCGCCCCATCAGGCTGATGGTCTCACCGCGGCGAATGCTCAGGCTGATCCCTTGAAGAATGTGACTGTCGCCGTAGTAGCTGTGCAGGTCGTTGGCCTGCAGCAACAGTTCTGTGGGGTTGTCAGCTGCGATGGCCGTGGACAGTTTTTTTGCCTCCGCCGCCGGATCTGTCGGATAAATAACCTTGCTACTCATGCGGCATCCTCACTACTACCCAGGTAGGCTTCCTGGACCGCCTGACTGTTGCGGATCTGCTCGACACTGCCGGTCTCAAGTTCCGTGCCATCAACCATCACCGTCAGCCGGTCAGCCACCGCAAACACCGCGTCCATGTCATGCTCGATCAGGATCAGGGTATGTTCTATGGCCAGTTGCTTGAGCAGTTCGGTCATCTGCCGGGACTCGTCGCTGCCCATGCCTGCCAAGGGTTCGTCGAGCAGTAACAGCTGCGGCTCTGTAGCTAGCATCATGCCGATCTCCAGTTGCCGTTGTTCGCCATAGCTCATGGCTGAGGCAGGGCTGTTACGGCGTCCGGCCAGGCCGCAGAGCTGCAGTGCCCGCTCGGTCCGCCGCTGGACATCGCGCAATTGGCGCGCGGGGCGAAAGAAACGCATCGAACTGGACAGGCGTGACTGAGCCCCGACCCAGCAGTTCTGAAAACAGCTGAACTCGGGGAAGATATTGGTTTTCTGAAAGCTGCGACCGATCCCCAGGCGCGATCTTTTATCGACCGAGGTATGGCTGATGTCGGTGTCATTGAAGAATATCTTGCCGCTGGAGGGGGCCAGTTCACCCGAGAGCAGATTGATCAGTGTGGTCTTGCCCGCGCCGTTGGGGCCCAGTATGGCGTGGACTTTGCCCCGCTCAAAAGCGAGGCTGAGCTCATGCGTTGCCTGCAGGCCGCCGAAGTGTTTGCACAGGTATTCGGTGCGCAGAATGATGTCGCTCGACGTGGTGTGGCTCACAGCTTTTGCTCCTTGGTCGCGGCGAGGAGGGGGGCGGCAGTCGGTCTGTCGGCGCGGGAGTGTTTGGAGATAGGTTGTTTGGATATAGGTTGTTTGGATATAGGGCGTTTGGTGTTAGGGCGCGGGTCGGCAGCCCCTGTTGAAGAAAACCGCTCGCACAGCCGGTATAACAGCCCGGCGATCCCCTTGGGTAGAAAGAGCACCACCGCAATGATGATAGCGCCCATCAGCAGCTGCCAGTGTTCGGTGAGATTGGGCAGAAAGTCTTGCAACAGCACCACCACAAACGCACCCATGATGGGACCAAACAGGGTACCCATACCGCCCAGAATAACGATCACCATGACCATCCCGGACTCGTGCCAACTCATGTAGGCAGGGGTCACGTAACCGGTATGCGCGGCTTCAAGAAAACCGGCCAGTCCGGCCAGGGTTCCGGCGATCATAAAGCTCACCAGCTTGTAGCGCTGGGTTGGGTAGCCCAGTGCTTTAACCCGCTGCTCGTTGGCCTTAATAGCGACGATGACCTGGCCGAACGGGGCTCTGAGGATCATGCTCAGGATCAGGTAGATTGCCACCAGCCAGGCAAGTACGAAATAGTAAAAATTATGTTCATCTTCAAGATCGAGCAGGATCGTCGCACCCAAGGATAGCTCCGGCTTGCTGAACAAAAATATCCCGTCGTCGCCGCCAAAGTGAGGGGACTCAAACAGGAAGTAATAAAACATCTGGGCAAAGGCCAGCGTCAACATGATGAAGTAAACGCCCGATGTGCGGATGCATAACCAGCCTATCAGCAGCGCCCCAGTCGCACTGCAGCTGAGCACCAGTGCCAGGGCGGTCCAGTAATTGATGCTGTCGGCGTCCTGAAAAAAGATCGCCAATACATAGCCACCCAGGCCGAAAAATACGGCATGACCGAGGCTGATCAGACCGGTGTAGCCGATCAGCAGATCCAGGCTGACGGCAAAGATGGCCAGGATCATAATTTTAATTAGCAGGCCGATATAGTAGTCGTCGCCGATTATGGGGAATAATGCCAGCGCCAAGGCACCCAGGCTGAGCAGAATTAAAATAGGTCGGTTTGCCGTGTGCATAGGTTATACCTTTCCAAACAGCCCCTGAGGGCGCCAAAACAGCACCAGGGCCATCAGTGCATAGACCACCATGCTGGCCATCTCTGGCAGCAAGACTTTACCGAAGGTATCCGCAATACCGATCAGCATCGCGCCGATAAAGGCACCTTTAATTGAACCAATTCCGCCGATCACCACCACCACAAACGAGATGATCAGAATACCGTCGCCGATACCGGGATAGACGGTGTTGACCGGGGCCGCGAGCATGCCAGCCAGTGCCGCGAGGGTGGCACCGAGGCTGAATACGAGCGCAAACAGCCGGTTGACGTTGATGCCCAGCGATTGCACCATCTCTCTGTTGCTGGCACCGGCGCGGATGGTCATACCCAGCCGGGTCTTTTGGATCACCCAGTACATTACTAATGCGATGACGATGCAGCAGCTGGAAATAAACAGCCGATAAACGGGATAAGCCTGGTTTTCCGTCAGTGGCAGCGAACCACCGAGTAGTTCAGGAATCGGCACGCTGTGAACATCGCTGCCCCACAGCATCCGCTGCAGCTCATTGAAGATCAGGATTAGGGCATAGGTCAGCAGTACCTGATACAGATGATCGCGCCGGTACAGGTAGGAGATGGCCAGCCGTTCCACCGCATAGCCCAGCACCAACGCTACCGGTAGGGCCAGCAAGATTCCGCTAAACAGGTTGCCGGTCAGACCGGTAAACCAGAACGCCAGATAGGCACCAATCATGTAAAAGGAGCCGTGGGCCAAGTTAATGATCCCCATGATGCCGAAAATCAGGGTCAGGCCACTGGCAACCAAGAACAGCAAAAAGCCGTATTGAATACCGTTCAATAGCTGGATGAGATAAAAGGAACTGTCCATACAACCTCAGTTCATAGCGATGCTGGCCAGTACGCAGGACCTGGCTACCCGCGCGCTGTGGGAAGCTCGCGACAGCACTGCTGGCGCGAGCGTGGGGGGGCTCGACTAGAGCAACGGATTAAGCAATTTCGCAGCCTTCAGCTGGATCTTCCAGTGCTTCTGCGACGGTGCGCACCACTCTGTTCTCGCCGTTGACCACCTCCCGCAGGTAGATGTTCTGAATCGGATTGTGGGATTTGGAGAAGGTGAACTTGCCGCGAGGGCTATCGATGACGCTGCTCTCCATCGCCGCGATCATCTCGGCTCGGGCGCCGACACTAGTATCACCCTGGACCGCGTTCATCCCCTGGATCAGCAGATCACCGGCATCGTAACCCTGAACGGCGTAGACATCGGCACTGCGGCCGTAGGCTTTTTGGAAGGCAGCGCGGAAACGGTGGTTAGCCGGCAGATCGAGGCTGTCGGCATAGTGCAGCGTGGTGCGCACACCTTCGGCGGCTGCCCCTTGGGCTGCGGTGACGCCTTCGGTCAGGAAGCCTGCGCCATACAGCGGAATTTTTTTGTTGAGGCCCGCTGCGGCATAATCTTTGACGAACTTCACGGCACCGCCGCCGGCGTAAAAGGTGAATACGGCATCCGGTTCAAGGGCTGCTACTTCGGTCAGGTAGGCCTGAAAATCCACCTTAGGGAAGGGGGTGGGGATCTCCTTGACGATGGTGCCGCCACCGGCCAGGAAGGACTGTTTAAACCCCGCGGCGACCTGCTTGCCGAAGCCGTAGTTCCAGTACATCAGCACCACCCGCTTATGACCGTCTTCGAGCATCGCCGTGCCACCGGGATAACCGGGCTGGAAGCTGGAAAATGAGGTGCGGAAGATGTTCGGTGCACAGAGCGAACCGGTCAACTGGTTGGCACCCGCATTGGGAATAACGGTGATAATGCCGTCTTTACGTGCTAGCTTCACCATCGACATGCCGACGACGGAATGCACTGGTCCAACCAAGAAGTCGACGTTTTCTTTTTGTATCAACTTGTTAGTCAGTTCCGAGGCTTTGGGAGGTTTGGCCTCGCTGTCGATGCTGACGATCTCTACCTCACGCCCTCCCAGTATCCCCCCCGCTTGATGAATGCGCAGCTCCAGTGCGTCCTTAATGTTATTTCCCAGCGAGGCATAGGTTCCGGTATGGGGTAGCAGTAACCCCACTTTGACTTTTGCCTGTCCGCCAATGGCAAACATTGAGGGGAAGAAGGTAGCAGCTGCAGTCAATCCAGCGGCGCCTTTGAGTAGGTTACGACGGTTGATTCCAGACTTTTGTGAATCGCTCATTGGATACAGCTCCTGAGTTTAATGTGCTTGTTTTTTGTTGTTTTACAGCAGTTATCGTCATCAGTCTGTTGACGCCAGTTTGTTGATTAGAAGCAACGTTAGGCGCCCGGGTTGGTCTTGTTTCTTTTTGTCAGAGGGTTAAAGCTGGGGCCTCTACGGCATCAAGTTCAGCCTGAGTTTCGCTACTGCAGCCGCATTCACAATCAGCAACCTGTTGGCTTTTGAGTTCGAAACGTTTGATCTTGCCGGTGGGTGTTTTTGGCAGCGCATCGACAAACTCGATCCAGCGCGGATATTTGTAGTGTGCCAAGTTGCTTTTGACGTGGTCTTGGATCTGCTGCTTTAACATTTCCGAAGGAATGCTGCACTGAGTGAGTACCACGTAGGCTTTGGGTTTAACCAGTTTGTCGGCGTCGATATCCGGTACTACGGCACATTCGACTACCGAGCTGTGCTCGATAATGCTGGCTTCAACTTCGATCGGGGATACCCAGATACCGCCAATTTTAAGCATGTCGTCGCTACGGCCCGAATAGCAGAAGTAGCCCTTTTCATCGCAGCAGAATTTATCGCCGGTGTTGAGCCACTCGCCGAGCATGGTGGACTGGGTCTTTTTATGTTTGTTCCAGTAATAAGCCGCTGCACTGTCGCCTTTGACCAGCAGGGTGCCCACTTCGCCGCAGGGCAGGTCATGCAGGTTCTCATCCACGATACGGGCTTCATAACCGGGTACCATGCGTCCGGTGCTGCCGGGACGGCACTCACCGGGTCGATTGGAGATGAAGATATGGACCATCTCGGTAGAGCCGATCCCGTCGATAATTTCGACCCCGAAACGTTCATGCCAGCGTCGGAAAACAGTAGCAGGCAAGGATTCTCCGGCGGAAATACCCAGCCGAACACCCTCCAGGCTACCCTCCTGTTCAAGCATCTGCGCATACAGGGTTGGCACACCAAAAAACAGGCTGGGCTGATGACGGGCGATTACGGCATAAATTTCCTCAGGCGTCGGGCGACCGGGATGGTAGACAGCGGTAGCGCCGACGCTGAACGGGAAATACAGACCGTTACCCAGACCGTATGCAAAAAACAGTTTGGCGGCTGAAAAACAGACATCACTCTCTTTGACCCCCAGGACCTGCTGGCCGTAGGTAGCAGAAGCAAAGATCATATCCTGTTGCAGGTGCACGGTGCCCTTAGGCTGACCCGTGGTGCCCGAGCTGTAGAGCCAGAAGCAGGCATCGTCAGGGCTGGTCGGGGCGGTTTCCAGTTCACTGGACTGGCGTGCCATCTCTGCTGCCAGATTCAGCTCGGTGGCTGCGGCCTCACCGTTAGCGACGATGATCTGCTTGAGAAAAGGCAGCTCGGCGGCGATCTCATCGATATTGTGCTTAAGGGCGGCGTCAACCACCAGCACCCGGGCCCGGCTGTCATTCAAAAAATACTGATAGTCTTTGGGCCGCATCATCGTGTTCAGGCAAACCGGTACGGCGCCCAGTTTGATCGCCCCAAAGAAGGTTTGCGGGTAGACCTCGGTGTCCAACAGTAGCAGCGCGACCCGCTCCTCCATGCGCACCTCCAGCTGCTTGAGCAGGTTGCCGAAGCGGTTGACACCCTGCTGGATCTGAGCATAACTGAAGCGTCGATCCTCGCAGATAACCGCCGTTTTAGCGCCACGGCCCTCGCGGACATTACGATCGATAAAGTCGTCAGCGGCGTTATAAAAAGTGTTGCTGTCTGATCCAGGCTGCATGTTCTCTCCAGTCGGGTGGCATGGATGCCCGATATCTGCTGGGCGTCCATCAAATTATTGTTATGGGTAACCACGTAAACATAGAGGGGTATAATGCAGAACTCGTGCCTAAATGAACTATAAAGC
>TARA_R110002167_G_scaffold73942_20_pt1 | contig 16725 bp, 14 predicted proteins | sample TARA_R110002167 | Tara Oceans TARA_R110002167 (sample SAMEA4398238) | marine metagenome | biome: Polar Biome; feature: [MES] marine water layer (ENVO:01000295) within the mesopelagic zone...; material: water (ENVO:00002006), including particulate matter (ENVO:01000060) such... | reverse complement strand
AAAGCCATTATTAGTCGATTTTTTGCTCGACAGCATACCTGCAATAAGTTGACAAAAACCAAAGGCCAACAACATGCCCGCAGCAATATATAAATTTTTATCTAATCGCTCAATATTGGCCGCAATAACAATGGCCAGCGCAAGCCCAATAGCAGCAAATAAGGCCCCCCCTTTTAAATAACTGGCGGTAGTGCGTATATTGTTGACGATTTGCGAGCCCAGTCCTATGTCAATTTCAGCTTGTTCAAATTCAGCTAATTCTTCAGGTGAATATTCTTTAGTTGAATAAACTGTCCACAAAACACATAACAAAAATATCGTTCCACCGGCGTAAAATGAATATTTAACTGATTCAGGAATGATGCCGGCCTCGGCAGTATTTGCTACGTCAAACCAATTGGTCATCATCCACGGTAAAGATGATGCAACAACGGCGCCTACACCAATAAAAAAGCTCTGCATTGCATAACCAAGAGGACGTTGTTTTTTAGGCAACATATCGCCTACAAAGGCTCTAAAAGGTTCCATAGAAACATTGATAGACGCATCCATTATCCACAACATCCCCGCTGCAACCCATAGTGCAGGTGAATTAGGCATTATAAATAAGGCTAAACTGGCCGCGATAGCACCAAACAAGAAGTAAGGCCGACGTCGACCGAGACGGTTCCAAGTTTTGTCACTAAAATAACCGATAATAGGTTGAATAATGAGTCCGGTGATAGGTGCAGCGACCCACAGAACGGCCATATTATTGTAATCCGCCCCAAGGGTTTCAAAGATTCGACTTACATTGGCATTTTGCAAAGCAAATCCAAATTGAATCCCCATAAATCCAAAACACATGTTCCAAATTTGCCAAAAATTCAACGTTGGTTGCGACTTATTCATGTATATTTCTCTTAGTTTGAAATCTAACGCCTAACGACCAAAAGGTACGTTTACAAAACCATATCACCCCTGATCTAGTGACAAGCTGAATCAATATACATGCAATGTAAATGGCTTGTTAATTTAGGGTAACAATAAATAGCCGCTAGACTACCTTTAGTCACTTTAAATCAACAACTATTTGCATACGTATTCACTCAAATATATTGCTAGTAATTAATCTTAATACAATGTATCAATAAATTTAAATGGAGCTTTAATTGAGTAATAATACTTTGCAACATAACAATCTAATCCGCATAAAAAATGACTGAAATTCGCAACATTATTATAGTGGGTGGCGGAACTGCCGGTTGGATGGCAGCCAATTTATTACAACATCACCTTGCTGAACATGGATTCAATTGCACGTTAATTGAAAGTCCTGATATTCCAACTATTGGTGTGGGAGAAGGCTCAACACCACAACTTAAAAATTTCTTTACTACTTTGGGTCTAGGTGAATCTGAATGGATGCCAGCATGTCAAGCAACCTACAAAGTGGGTATTCAATTTAATAATTGGTCGAGTCAGGCAAATAATTCTCATTATTTTCATCCCTTCCCTTCAATAGTCGATAAACATACGGCACGCGTTTTCTTGCAGCAGTGTATAGCCAAACAACAAGGGCGAATGGCAGAAGCACACCCAGATCGTTATTTTCTAGCGGCGCAACTGGCCAAACAAGGGTTGTCGCCCAAAGTGAAACAGTCACCGGCCTTGGGTTTAAATTATGCCTATCACTTTGATTCTGCTTTGCTCGGCCAATATCTACAAAAAATTGCGTTAAAACAAGGCATTGATTATCTGCAAGGTAAAGTGGTCGCGATCAATAAACACCCCAACAACGATATTAGTGAGGTGGTACTTGAAGATGGCCGACAGGTAGGTGGAGAGCTTTTTATCGATTGCAGTGGTTTTCAAGCCTTACTGATCGACAAGTTGCTGGGTAACACCTTTGTTAATTACAACAATCAGCTATTTAATGACAAAGCTATTGCCCTACCCTCTGAAAAACTGCAGCCCTTAGCTTCACAAACACAGGCGACGGCCCTCAATAATGGGTGGGCATGGCAAATTCCCTTAACAAATCGTACTGGCAATGGCTATGTTTATGCGAGTCATTATTGCAATGCCGACAAGGCAGAAACCGAACTTAGGCGTCACTTAGGCATGCTAAACCATGCAAATGAGGCAAAACATCTCAGCATGAAAGTGGGTAGACTGGCACAACATTGGAAACACAACTGTTTGGCTGTAGGTTTGTCTCAAGGCTTTATTGAACCGCTTGAAGCTACCGCCTTGCATTTGGTCCAACACACAGTAGAGTCATTTGTTGGTGCTTTTTTAGCCGGCAACTTTAGTTCGCAACACCAAGTTCAATTTAATCAGCGGATCAATAATCGATTCGACGGCATAAAAGATTATATCGTCGCACACTACAAAATAAATAATCGTAACGACAGTTTATATTGGCAAGACAATCGAGAAAATGACGATATATCAGCTTCACTGCGTGCCCTGCTCGACTGCTGGGATAAAGGCAGCAATTTAATCGAAGAAATTAATCAACAACAAATCGCCGCTTATTACCCAGTTGTGTCGTGGTTTTGTTTATTGGCAGGGTATGGCCGATTTTCTCAGGCAAGACCTACTGCAATGGTTGATCATACTCAACTTACAGGACTGGATGGCACCTTACAAAGTCTCACCTTGCTATTTAAAGATCATCAGCAGGCACTAACTTTTTAGACTCGGATTAAACACTTTTTAATACAGGTCAATGGCAGCTTGATTGATTATAACAGGCGCGCTTGGCACGCTTAATTGCTCCTTAAACCAAGGGCTAAGAGGAGTTTTCTGAAAGTGTGTTGAATCCACCATAACGTAGGTTATCTGTGCTTCAACCACAACCTGTTTAGTGCCATATTGGCGCATAGTAAGTCCACAGCGATAGGATGTATTACCTAAATGCAGAACCTGAACCTCAATTTCAAGCACATCGTCAAAACGTGCTGAAGAGCGAAAATCCATATTCAGGTTGACCACCTGATTATCTAATCCTTGAGCTAATAAAGTTTGAAACCCACCTATCTTGTGGCGCATATATTCTGTTAATGCAAGGTCAACATAATCCGCATAACGGGCATTAAATACCACTTGCTGGGCATCACACTCACCATAACGCACTCGCACTAAGAGGCTAAACTCATTTTTATTTTGCAAACTTGTATTCCCTAAAATGATTGTTCTTTGTTACGATTTTTCGGTTTCGTTATTGCTTTGTGGAGATTGTTGCTCCGCTTCCAGACCTTGCTGCCATTCATTTCCAATGACCGGATCATCTTCATTTACCAGCTCCCAGCGATACGGTTTTACTGGGGGTAAGGGATCAACACTACGCCATAAAAACGCGGCAATAACGCCTGCTAATGCACCAAAAAAATGATATTCGAAACTAATATACTCTTCCCGTGGGAATATGGTCATTGTCATACCACCATATAATAGAAAAACGATCATCATGATGGCGACCGAGCTTTTGTCGCGCCGAAACATACTGGCAACCAGAATAAAAAAGAACAAACCATGAGCAATACCACTAGCGCCTATATGATTGGCTTCTCTAGCAAAAAACCAAACGCCAAAACCTGACAATAGCCAAATCAAACATAATACGCGCCACCAGACTTTGGGGTAACCTACAGCCAACATGGTACCCATAATAATTAAGGGTAAGGTGTTATTAAATAAATGCTCCAGTGAACCGTGCACTAAGGGCGCGGTAAAAATTCCCACCAAGCCACTCGGTGTATTAGGGTGAATGCCCATCCAAGCAAGGGACCAGTGAAAAAGCAGCTCGGCTGACTTTAAACACCATAGAAGCGACACCAGCAACAAGGTGTTTAATAAGATACGGCGAAATCTATTATTTTCTTTCATGCATTGTATATAAGGCAGATTTGAACTTTTTAAAGCATAAGACTGCAATATAATCCCTGCCGCGATCAAGAATATCTGTATTTATGCTGAGTCTTCTACTTTAACAAATGCTCTTCGGCCCAACTTAGGTCTTGCTGAGTGTCGATATCAAAGGTGGCATTGGGTAGATCAACAGAAATGACTTGCTGATGATGTTGCAGCAATAGACTTTTTGCCCCTTTATCACCTTGCAAACAGGCTAATTCTTGAAAGAATTTTCGCGGAAATATACTCGGTGCGCCCAGTATGTCATTATACTTAGCGCTAACAATTGCGTTAGGGTAATGCTGATGCATCTTTAGTAAGCATTTGACATCCTTGGCTTGCAAGGCAACTTGATCGCCTAAGCCGATTAATAAATGGCTGGTGTCTTTATGCAATTGTGTAACAAAATCAGCTAAGCTACTGCCCATGCCTTGTTGCCAATTAGACGCAAAAAAATAATCGACAATAGGTTTAATTTGCGCCTTAATCAGTGTCTCATTGGCTCCAAGAACCACAGTTAAGCCACTAATACCCGCTAACAAACGTTGATTTTCGTAATAACTTAAGATGGCATGTTGCAAAATAGGCTGCTTATGCAACAAGGCTAACTGTTTAATGCCGTTAAAACGCTGACTATTGCCAGCGGCCAGTATTACCGCTTGTATCATTAATTTACCAGCATGTGGTTAATTGATAAGCCATCGCTGTGTTCAAGATAAGCATGGACTTCGGCAATCATCGATAAGGCGATTGATTCAGGTAATTCACCACCTAAGCGCAAACCCACTGGATTGGCTAAAGGATAATTAAGCTCTTCAACACTTAATTCAAGGAATTCTAACACCCGCTCAGTTCTATGCTTTGGGCCTAACAACCCCACATATTTTGTCTGGCTATGTTGTAATAATTTTAAGGCCTGAGCATCCAATTTTACATTGTGTGTGAGCACTAGGGCCGCATCTATCTGTTGCAACCAGTCCGCGTGTTGATATTGCTCAAATGTATCACGGTAAGTATGCAGAGCACCGTTAAAATAGCCTATGCGAGCATAGCCAGTGCGTGGATCCAATAATAGGACCTGCCAACCTAGCTCTGCTGCCATGGCCACTACGGGACGGGCGTCTAGCCCACCACCAAAAACCGCTAAACAATAAGCAGGTCGCAGCAACTGTTCAAAATAACGCTGTTCATCTCTTTGCTGAATACCACCTTGTAACAACTCATACTGCGCTTTATCTGGCAATGCCTGATTATTTGGCTCTGCAGTATCTAGGGCCTGAACATAGCCACAGTTCTGATTAGAGATTAAACATTGGTCTAACAACTCTAGCTGCAAATAGTTATTTTTTGCACTCACTGGCTGTAACAGAATCTCCACCATACCACCACAACCAATACCCAGTTGCCAGGCAATATCTTCTTCTTCACGCATGTCATACTTTATAATCCGATTATGACCATCCTCCCAGCAACGTCTGGCTTGGCGCATAATATCTGATTCTAAACAACCTCCACTGAGCATACCAAAATACTGGCCAAGATCATTAATCATCATCATGGCGCCCGCCTTTCGATAGGAAGAGCCTGCCGTATTGATAATGGTTGCAAGAACCCATTGTTGGCTGTCTTTGGATAGCTGCCAGTGCGCCAGCAGCTTGTCTAATTGATTAGCCAAGGGTTATTCAACTACTGCAGAGGGTTGCGACTCAGCCACAAAATCAACTTTCGCCACCCGCAAATCAATCACTAGGGTTTCAGATATTTTGTCTTGAATAGCTTGACGATTAGGATCCCAGTACACTTGCAGAAAACCAAGTAAGCCAGTCGCAAATCCCGCACCGTAGCCCCCATAACGGCCGAAGCTTTCCCATAAATTAGGCTCTTTACCATCTAATTTAATCACTTTGATACCTAATAGTTTTTTGCCTGGCGTTTGGCCTTTCCACCAAGCGGTAAAAATAGAGAAGTAAAATGCTGCCCAGCCAAAGCCTATGCCCAAATCTTCCATTATGTCCTCTAACCAAGAAATAACAGTCGCTTTACCTTTATCTTCATTTTGTTTATCAACACTATCAATACCTTCATTTTGCTCTACTGGATTTTGACTATCTGTTATCGCTGAACTTGCTTTCTCGGTTTCGTTGCGGTTTTTATTTTGCATTTCAAGCTGGGTTTGCCAGTCAGCCAGTAAGGCAGATTTTTCTTCTGTGCTTAACTGTTGGTTAGCAATATCGACTATACCTTCTAATAGATCCATTGCTTCGTTTGACGGCAGTTCAGCCTCATTTAGAACATCAACTAACTCATTGCCGAGGGATTGCCAACATAAATAGTTATTAGCACATTCTCCATTATCTACTTTCTCAACCAGCTCATTGGCCGCTAAAATATATTTGGCGGTGACAGCCACAACAACTAAGGCATTTGCCCCTGACAGACTTACTTCCTCAGGAGGTTGGAACCCATTCGGTTTATTGGAGTTAAAAGAGTCAAATATCCCTAGAGCAAATACAAACAATAACGTTGCGGCAACAAAACGCAGGGCAAGTCGAGCAGCATTAAAGCGTTTTTTAAGCTTTAAACGCTTACCCGCGCGAAAGAAGGTCACTGCGGCCACGCCCGCTAACAAAAAGCTGGCTGACTGAGATAACAGGGTAATCAAAAAGACATCAATACCAATGGCAATACCCCGCTTTAGCGGCCTTGCTAGCGCGGTACCAAATAAGTCGGCCGAAACATGAAACGCATAAGGCGTAACAATTTGGCGTGTTTCTTTGTGAGTAAGATGTGGTTTATATTCTTTATGATCTTGTACCACTTCATTTTCTGCTTGCATCATTTGCTCAATATTTTAATGGCGCTTAACTAAACTTTTAATGCCCTCGCTGAGACCGTCAAGTGTCAGTGGAAACATGCGTTCATCGAGTAACTCGCGCATGATTGTAATCGAATGATAGTAATTCCAATAGTCCCGTAATTGTGGATTAAACCAAACCGCGTGTTCAAAGTGGTTTAACAAGCGTTGCATCCACACCGAACCGGGCTCTTCATTCCAATGTTCTACACTGCCGCCAGGATAGGTTATTTCGTAGGGCCCCATCGTTGCATCACCTACAAAAATCAATTTGTAGTCTCGCCCGTATTTGTGGATCACCTGCCAAACTGTCATGGTTTCACGGTCTCGACGTTTATTATCTTTCCACACCCCTTCATAAACACAGTTGTGAAAATAGAAGTACTCCAAGTGTTTAAATTCACTTTGCACAGCACTAAACAGCTCTTCACACTCCTTAATGTGAGCGTCCATAGAACCACCCACATCAAAAAACATCAGAACTTTAACTGCATTGTGACGCTCTTTAACCATATGAATATCGAGTAAACCGGCATTTTTTGCCGTAGCACCAATAGTAGTGTGAATATCTAATTCTTCGGTGGCACCGGTTCGCGCAAACTTACGCAATTTTCGTAAGGCTAATTTAATGTTGCGGGTACCTAGCTCAACGTCTCCAGCAAGATTTTTAAAATCACGTTTTTCCCAAACTTTTGCGGCCGAAAAATTACGGTTACCTTCCTGCCCCATTCTGACGCCAGAGGGATTAAATCCATTGGCACCAAAAGGTGAAGTTCCCCCGGTTCCGACCCACTTATTGCCACCTTGATGACGTTTTTCTTGCTCTGCCAAGCGCTCTTGTAGTTTTTTCATTAACTCATCTAAGCCACCCATCGCTTGGATTTTGGCTTTTTCTTCCTCACTAAAATAACGATTCAGTGCATTGCTTAACCAATCTTCAGGGATATATTTAGAGAACAAGTCAAGACTCTGTACCCCTTTAAAATAATCGGCAAAGGCCCGATCAAATTTATCATAGTGGCTTTCGTCTTTGACCATAATCAACTTTGATAGGTGATAAAAATCATCGATACTGGCAAAGATAACGCCTTTGTCTAAGGCTTCGAGTAAATCGAGCAATTCTCGCAAACTCACGGGTAATTGATAATCGCGTAACTTAAAGAAAAAATCGACTAACATTAGCGACGTGCCATAAAGACCAGTTTTTCGAACAAGTGAATGTCTTGTTCGTTTTTAAGTAATGCACCATACAAGGGCGGTATCGACTTTTTACCGTCTTTATTTTGTAGGGCTTCCACTGGAATATCTTCAGCCACTAATAATTTCAACCAGTCAATCAATTCAGATGTTGAAGGTTTCTTTTTCAAGCCCGGAATGTCACGTAAACCAAAAAAAGATTCTAAGGCCTGATTGAGCAATTCCTTTTTAATATTAGGATAATGCACGTCAACAATACGGCGCATTTCTTCTGCATCAGGGAACTGAATGTAGTGAAAAAAGCAGCGACGTAAAAAAGCATCCGGTAACTCTTTTTCGTTGTTTGAGGTAATAATCACTATAGGTCTTTGCTCGGCTTTTACGAGCTGCTGAGTTTCGTACACAAAAAACTCCATTTTGTCCAACTCAAGCAATAAATCATTGGGAAATTCAATATCGGCTTTATCAATCTCGTCGATTAACAAAATAGTCCGTTTATTGGCTTCAAATGCCTGCCATAATTTGCCTTTGACTATGTAATTAGCAATATCATGTACTTTACTATCACCTAACTGTGAATCTCGTAAACGCGACACCGCGTCATATTCATACAGGCCCTGTTGTGCTTTGGTGGTTGATTTAATGTGCCATTGAATTAAATTTGCATCTAAGCTTAGAGCGAGTTGTTCAGCCAACATCGTTTTGCCAGTGCCGGGTTCCCCTTTAATTAATAGCGGTTTTTCTAGGGTGATTGCGGCATTCACAGCGAGCTGCAGCTCGCGACTAGCGATATATTTTTCGGTTCCTTTAAACGACATTATTTACCTCAAATTCAATTTAACAAATGATTAACCATAAGATATAGCGAAATAGCACTTTGAATTTAGCCACTTCGCCTTAATCTTGTCATGGTAAAACAGAATTGTACTCAATGCGTATCAATAATAATGATAAATTCATATTGATGGAAAAAGAGTTCATCTAAAAATAGCAAGGAAATAAAAATGCAAATTTACGACGATAATTCACAAGCCATTGGTAAAACACCTCTGGTCAAACTCAACCGTGTTACTGGTGGCAATGTCTATGCAAAAATAGAAGCGCGCAATCCTAGCTTTAGTGTCAAGTGCCGCATCGGTGCCAACATGATTTGGGATGCAGAGAAAAAAGGTATTCTATCTGAAGGTAAAGAGTTGGTTGAAGCCACTAGTGGGAACACCGGTATTGCTTTAGCCTTTGTTGCTGCTGCAAAAGGCTATAAATTAACCTTAACGATGCCCAGTTCAATGAGTCTTGAACGCCGTAAACTGTTAAAAGCATTAGGGGCTAACTTGGTCTTAACTGAAGCGGCAAAAGGCATGAAAGGTGCTGTTGCTGCTGCAAACGAAATCGTTGCCTCTGATCCTAAAAAGTATATTCCTTTGCATCAATTTGATAACCCAGCTAACCCTGAAATCCATGAGTTAACCACGGGTCCAGAAATCTGGAATGATACTGATGGTGAAGTTGATATCTTTGTCGCAGGCGTTGGCACAGGCGGTACCATTACTGGTGTCAGTCGATATTTAAAAAGTAAAGGTAAGACCATTACTTCGGTAGCAGTTGAACCAGCAGATTCGCCAGTTATTACGCAAGCAAAAGCGGGTTTACCATTAACCCCAGGCCCACACAAAATACAGGGCATTGGTGCTGGATTTATTCCAGGTAACTTAGACCTCTCTTTGATTGATGCGGTTGAACAAGTTACCAACGAAGAATGCATGGCAATGTGCCATCGCTTAATGAAAGAAGAAGGTATTTTGGTGGGTATTTCCTCAGGGGCAGCTGTTGTTGCTGCAAAACGCTGGGCAGAAAAACCAGAAAACGCCGACAAAAAGATAGTTGTCATATTAGCCAGTGCATCTGAACGTTATTTAAGTAGCCCACTTTTTGCTGGCGAGTTTTCAGAATCTGAAAACGTTCAATAGTTAAGAGTGTAATATCACACACAAAGGGAAGCTAATGCTTCCCTTTTGTTTAACGATTAGTTATAAAACGTGGCAGGTATCACCACACAGAGTATTGTTTCTATGATTTTCAGATTTGGGCTAGTATTGCTATTGTTAACTGCATTTTCCGGCTGTGAAAAAATAGAGAAAAAGGAAGGATTAGGCAAATACGGCATGATGGACTCCAATCTGCCTGAATTTGCTGCCATTGAGTTTTTTGACCATATTTTTCATGATGCTAATTTAGACGAGGCCTTAAAGCTCAGTAGCCCATCATTGAAACGACTTATCGAGTCTTATCACACCAATCGTAATGTGCAGCGTCATGTGTTAAATCTTCGTTTCGACAAAGTCACTATTACCCCACACACCGGTTGCGCAGGACGAAACGAGTTTTCTAAAGAATCAAAAGTCATTATATTTTTTGAAGGCGAGCTAAACGGCAAAATACTCAAAGATATGCGCATCGTTGATTTGATTCGTGACGGTAATCAATGGAAGGTAGATAAAGTTAGCCTCAAGTAAATTAGGCAGCTAGAAAGTGTTACAACTGCAACTTTTGCAAGAGCTCTGAAGAATGAGGATCCCTCATCTGCAGAGCCCAGGGTGATTTACAAACCAACTGCGACACCTTCCCTACGTGGGTCAGCACCGCCAATCAGTTTGTTGTCTGTGATTTGAATGCCATGTAAACCGCTATTCAAATCTATAATCTTCACCTTATGGCCCTTGGCTTCCAACCCCTTAGCTAGACCCTCTGCTGCGGTATCTTTTTCTAATGCTGTATAATCATTTCTGTCGGTGACATGGGGCAAGTTTATTGCTTGTTGAATATCTAAATCCCAATCTAATACACCAATTAATGTTTGTGCTACATAATTAATAATACGACTACCTCCGGGAGAGCCTAACAACAGAACTAACTTACCCTCTTTATCAAATACCATAGTCGGACTCATAGCACTGCGAGGCCTCTTATGTGGTTCAATTCTATTAAGTACAGGCCTATTGTAGCGATAGGGGTTAAGTGAAAAATCGGTCATTTGATTATTCAATAAAAAGCCTTCAACAAATACGCCTGAACCAAAGGCAAATTCGATACTGGTAGTCATTGATAAGGCGTTGCCTTGGCTGTCTACTATTGAAAAGTGACTGGTGTTAGGCAATTCATAAGCATTGTCTTGCGCTACGTTTAACATGGCATAAGGCTGTCCAGCAATGGCCCTTCCCATGTCTTTGTCGATCTTGATTTTCCGCGCTCTGTCACCTAAATAACTTTGGCTAATTAGGGCACTAAAAGGTAGTTGACTAAAATCAGGGTCTGCAATGTACATATCTCTGTCAGCATAAGCTAACTTTGAGGCTTGGGTAAATAAATGCATAGCCTCGAGAGAATTCGGCGAGTAACTAGCTAATTGGAAAGGCTCTAACATGCGTAAAATTTGTAAAACAGTCACGCCACCAGAGCTCGGTGGTGCCATACCACATACTTGGTGCTCCCTATAAGAGCCACAAACGGGCGAGCGTTTTACTGCGCGATATTCGGCAAAATCGTCTGCCGCCAACAAACCTGGATTGATTGTAGTAAATTGCACAGCTTTAGCCATATTGACCGCAAGTTCGCCCTGATAAAAACCATCAGCGCCGTTTTGAGCAATGTGCATAAAAGTCCGTGCCAATGCACTATTTTTACGAATTGCCCCTTTAATAAGTGGTTGCCCGTCAGGGTAAAAATACACTGAAGAGTTTCTAAATTGTTTTAAACCTGGATGAATATCCGACGCCAATAATTTTGCAAGGCGCTCAGACACTCTAAATCCTTGCACTGAGGTATCAATGGCATCATTGAATAATTCACTCCAAGCTAAGTTGCCAAACTCATTATGAGCCAACTCCAGGGCTTTTAGTACACCCGGTACCCCCACAGATTTTCCGCCGACAACGGCATCAATCCAAGCCATGGGTTTATCTTTACCCAGCATAAACATATCAGGCGTGCTGGCTTTAGGAGCCGTTTCTCGACCATCAAAGGTATGCAATTTTTTTGCTTTATTGTCCCAATATAAAATAAAGGCTCCCCCGCCAATACCAGAAGATTGAGGTTCCACTAAGGTCAACATCGCTTGTATTGCTATAGCAGCATCAATCGCACTGCCGCCTTTCGCCAATATATTTTTACCCGCCCAAGAAGCATAGGGATTGGCTGTAACAGCCATATATGAATTCGCGCTAAAAGCCTGTTTTTCTTGTCTGCCGGTATTCGCCTCTGGCTCTCTGTCTTCCCTTTGCTGGGCCAACAATGATTGCGCAAAAAACACTGATATAATAAAAATTAACTTGTACTTGGATATTGTCACACCAACCTCTTTCCCAGTTACCCTAATTAAGACAACATTATCGATGGACTTCTGTTTTTGCAATCAAACACATAGACTAATAAAGCAGATTTATAGTTAATTAACGCATTCTTTTTGTTATTTCATATTGCAAACAACGACTTTTGGTTAGTATAAGCACTCTTTATTCTAGCGTGATGAGTTGATGCTTAATCTCCCCCTTAATTTGCAACATGTATTAGGCCCTTTATTGCTTATTATTTTGTGTGCTGTGCTATTTTTATTTGAACCTCAAGCAAGTCATTATTTGGCCTTTGATCGTATGCAAATTGAACAATTCCAGTGGTGGCGTTTACTCACCGCTAACCTCTTGCATACTAACGCGAATCATCTGCTGTTGAATTTGATCGCGGTCGCCTTACTTTGGGCACTACACGGCCAGTATTTTAGGTTAGGGCAGTACACCTTAATGTTTTTCATTCTGTGTATCAGTACCACCTTGCTGATTTATGGTTTTGCCAAGCAGTTACAATGGTATGTTGGCCTGTCTGGGGTATTACATGGTGTTTTCTTAATCGGTGCCTATTTTGATATCAAACAAGGCATGAAAACAGGCTGGTTGTTACTAGTTGGGGTATTAATAAAAGTGGGGCATGAGCAAATTTTTGGAGCGAGTCAAGATATCGCTGATTTAATTAACGCAACCGTGGCTATTGATGCTCACTTATTTGGCACCATCAGTGGCTTGATGATTATTGTTATTTTGTACGGAAAACTCAGGCTAACAGAAGGCCTCAAAGAGACTAAATCTCAGTGAGGCTTGTTTAGTTATTACAGGTTCTGTTCAAACAACTTGTATATACGGCGATATTCATCCAGCCACGAACTAGGCTCAACAAAGCCATGTGATTCGACAGGGTAGATAGCCGTTTCAAAATTTTGTTTTTCGAGTTCAATTAATCGTTGTACTAGACGCACAGTGTCAACAAAAAACACATTGCTATCCACCATAGGTCCATTGATTAACAAAGGCTTTTGCAATCCCTCAGCAAAGTAGATCGGTGAACTACGCTCATAGGCGATAGGATCGACATCTGGGGTATTTAAGATGTTCGAGGTGTAACCGTAGTTGTAATGCGCCCAATCGCTGACTGGTCTTAGAGCTGCCCCTGCTTGAAAAAGATCTGGGGCAGTAAACAAAGCCATAAAGGTCATGAATCCACCATAAGAGCCGCCATAAGTGCCAACGCGTTGCGCGTCTACATCAGCATTGGCGACAAGCCAATTAACGCCATCCCGCAAGTCTTCAATCTCAGGTTTACCCATGTGGCGGTAAATCGCAGTGCGCCAGTCTCGTCCATAACCAGCAGATGCTCGATAATCCATATCTAGTACTACGTACCCCTGCTCCACTAACATATTGTGGAACATAAATTCGCGAAAATATCCTGACCAACCCAAATGTGAGTTTTGCAAATAACCGGCGCCGTGGCTAAATACGACGGCACGGCGTAAGTCTTCATCATTCTTTTTCGGCTTGGCATAAACCCTAGAATATATTGGCTGGTCGGAATTTGACGACTTAATAGGTACTATGTCAGGGGCTAACCAGTCAATCGCTAAAAAGCCATCGCTGACAGTATGAGTTAGCCGCACTGTATCAGGCTTGTCTAATTCCTTAAGATATAACTCCGGTGGCATGGTTAACTTAGAATGGGTTAAGAGCAAAGCCTGCTCATTTGGACTTAAAACATAGTCAGTCATACCATTTAAGTCAGTTAATTCTTCGATATCACCGCTAATTAAATTAACTCTATAAACTTCGTAAATGCCGGGATGCTTTTTATTAGCCTGAAAATACATGTACTGATCATCAGTCGACAAGGTCAGACTATCCACTTCAAACTTTCCATGAGTCAGCGCTTTAGCTTTGCCTGAATAGGGCTTTAAATAAAGATGTGCGTAAGCGCTTTGTTCGGATAAATAATATAAGCTGTCACTGCTATGTAACCATCCAAAACTATTGAATTGATAGTTAATCCACGCATCATCATGCAATCGATGCTGGGTAACCAGCTGTGCATCGGCCACACTAACGGTCGTCAACCAACGGTCTTTATTATCAGCAGCCGCCACCATGATGGCCACTTTATCACCTTGCGTATTCCATTGAATTGCGCTCTGTGACCAGCGCCAATCATCTATTAACCTGATGACTCGCGGTAGGCGGTTTTCTTGATACGTTTCTCCCTTAGCCAGCGCATTTTCCCGTTTTACAGAGGCCAAAACATCTTCGTTGTAACCTGGTAAGGCAGTGTAAGGCAGTTTTTGTACGCTATGTTCAACTAAGTTAAGTAGCCATAAAGTTTGCTCAACCGGATGAGCATCCGCTACACGCTGACGCACATCATCGGTTTTAATTCGGCCGTTTTCATTAATATAATTAGGCATAATGTCACTGGCATCACGTTCTGGATTAGCAACTTGTGTTGCTAGTACCAGCCATCGCCCATTAGGTGACAAACTGGCCGCCACCGTTTCATGATCTTTAGGAAAATAAAATGGCAGAGGCCGTAAACTTGAATTTTGCGCCTGTAATTGCTGTTGTTGTTCGAAGCGCAGTTTTTGTTCTGCACGTTTTTTAGCGATGACCTGAATTAAACGTTGCTGCTGTTCAGCAATATAATCTTGTGGTGCTTCTAACGCAGTTGGCTCTTGGGCAAATTGCCAACTTGCTCGTTGCTCACGAAATCCATTTATAGGGTCTAACACTATAATGCTGTCCCCCGCTTGAAAACTTAATTTGCCATCAAGTAAAAAGCGTAAATTCGATGGTTTACTACTATCTTGAGTGAGTTGCCTGATTTCGCCTGTTATTAAGTTTTTATAAAAAATATTCTCTTCAAAAATCCAAGCGCTGAGTTTTTTGTCGACGCTAATAACCCGATTTTTATAAGCGACATTGTGTTGCACCGCTAGACCAACCAGCTGACCGTTGCTGCTATCATTTAAACTTTTTAACCACAAATCCCTCAAGGGAGTGCCTTGTTGTTTGCGTTTATAAATAACGTGTTGGTTATCATCAGACCAATATGCTTGCTCTGGCTCATTACCAATCCAATCGGGATCAGCCATGATTTGTTCAAGGCTAAGGCCTTGCTTTGCCATAGGCATCATTGGAGAGCGAATAGTTTGCGTAGCTAAGGCGGTTTGACTCTGTGGTGTAGTATTGATAAGCACTGTGGTTGAATTTTCATTGGTAGCACAAGCAAACAAAAAGCTTGTAATACCCACAACCAAAGCACACCGTTTAACATGGTGCATAGTTATTATTCCAAATTATGTTTACGTCAGATTTTAAAAGTATTATGCAACCTTTCGCTAATCTACAAGTAAAAAGAAATGTAAGTTAATGATCCAAATTCACTTTTTCATTATATTGATCAACAAACACGCAAAGCTAGGAAAATTATGAAAAAAGGTCTTATCGCAAGTTTATTATTATGTTCTGGTTTAGCTAACGCAGCTGACTGCCCAGATTTACTTAAGTTTATGAAACGTAAACTTAATTCTCAGGAGACCGTCAATATGTGTGAGGCTTATCAAGGCAAAACAGTATTGTTTGTCAATACCGCGAGCAAATGTGGTTTTACCCCGCAATTTGAAGGCTTAGAAAAGCTTTACACTGATTATCAAGACAAAGGATTAGTGGTCTTGGGTTTTCCTTCCAATGATTTTAAACAAGAATTCTCGGATGAAAGTAAAACTGCAGAGCTTTGTGAATTGACTTATGGGGTTAAATTCCCAATGTTTGAAACAATCGCGGTACGTGGCGATGACGTTGACCCGCTTTATCGCATGTTAGCAAAGAAATCTGGCACCACACCTAAGTGGAATTTCTACAAGTACCTGATGGACAAAAATGGCAATATTGTTGAGTCATATGCTTCATCAACCAAACCCACTGATACAGATTTTATTGCCAAAATAGAAGAAACCTTGAAAAAATAAGCTAGGCGCCTCAATTTCCACACAGAGCTTGAGGCGCATTATCTATTAAGCAGACAAACGCTCGATACTTTGCTCGGCTGAATTCCAGGCTTTATTGGCCGCTTCTCCGCCCATGGCTAAACCCTCAGCGTAGATAAATGTCACGTCTGTTAAACCCAAGAAAGCAAAGACATCTTTCAAATATTGGGTCTGACTGTCTTTGGGCGTACCTGCATAAATGCCACCACGCGCAGCCAAAATATAAACTTTTTTATCCGTGAGTAAACCTTGTGGCCCAGTCTCAGTATACTTAAAAGTAATCCCCGCCCTAGCCACGCGATCGATCCACGCTTTAAACGTACTAGGTACACCAAAATTATACATAGGCATGCCTATTACAATGGCATCAGCCTGTTGTATTTCATTAATAAAAGTATCAGACAATGCTGCTAATTTAGTTTGC
>TARA_R110002167_G_scaffold88787_1_pt1 | contig 16733 bp, 19 predicted proteins | sample TARA_R110002167 | Tara Oceans TARA_R110002167 (sample SAMEA4398238) | marine metagenome | biome: Polar Biome; feature: [MES] marine water layer (ENVO:01000295) within the mesopelagic zone...; material: water (ENVO:00002006), including particulate matter (ENVO:01000060) such as...... | reverse complement strand
CTTGTTCTTTGTCTAGCAAAGAGGTTACTAAAGCGTCTGTTTGTGTTTTTTGACCTTGAGCTTCTAATCTTAAAGAAACGTCCATAACGGCGTGTCGGGAATTGGGAGACAAAGCGTCTATGCTGTCATCAACTTTTTGTTTTTCTTCTCTATATTTACTTGTAATCTTCCAATCTACATCTTTACCACGGACAATATTATACACATCTTTAGCCCCGCCTATACCAGAATGAAACCCAGCCCCCATAATTGTTCCAAATGCTACGTTCATAAGGCTATCATTAAATGTGTAGTCGGCTTGCTCTGCTTGTGCAGATAAATAAATTAACGGCTCTAAAGCTACAGCACCTACAGCACCTTCTGCCGCTCCCACACCAGAGCGAACGCCAGTTCTTTTAAAAAGCCCACTAGTTTTAGCAAGCATTCTAGCATATCTTGCTTGCCCAACAACTGGGATAAAACCAGACAATATGTTTAAAGGATCAACTATAGATGTACCAAGACCAGCAACAAACTGTGGTATAGCCATACCTTCTGGCGCACGGGCAATAATGCCTTTTCTTAAATTTTCTGCTTTTTTCCGTTCTTTTAAAACGTCTAATTTGGCTCTTGATATACCATCTCTTGAAATAAATAAATCTAGAGATTCTGCGCGAACTTCTTCTTTAGCTGTTTTAGTATCAACCATTTCTCCTTCAGTTTGTGAAGGGAGATCCCACCATTTTTTTATGCTGTATACAGGGTTAGTATTCCATGCATCGTCAACAGTAGATTTAATGACAGAATCACTACTTGCTGGCAACATATACAATGGCGTAGTTTCTGTATTTAAATCAGGCCCGTTTGTAGCTAAAGGTTGTGCCATTATTGTACTTCCATAAATAACGAGCCTGATCTACCCGCGCCAAGTTGGCCTTCGTAGATACTGTACATATCATCAATTTCTGACCATGATAAGGTTAAAGGCATTTCTTCCCCGTCCACCATATGCAAAATTGGGTTTTGTTGGTGGTCTACAAAAATAACGCCAGAGTCTCCGGCAGCTTGCACCCAACTTCCGTGCGCTATATATGAATCTGCTGCTTGGGCATTAGCTTCTTCTTGTGACATTCCGGCTGGCGGAGTAGGGCCAACAATTTCAAAGAAATCATTTAAATGCGTCTGTATTACTGGCAACGCAACAACTATAGTGGCTATATCTTCTTCGCCTTTAGGCATACGAATACCAGCGCCATATTCGTAATAATTGTTAAAGATCTGGTCAGCAGCTTTTTGCGTAGCTTCGTCAATATCTAAACCATCACTAAGCATATAATACATAGCTAGTGTCTTTACTGCTTTCTTGTTGTTTATAATGTCAGGACTAGCCGCATCACTTCTTGATACACTTTCATTAAAATCTTCTAACGCATTCGTTAGCCCTGTATTAAATTCTGCTGCGTCAAAATTAGTTAATGACGATTTTAAAGCTGACCCCATTGTAGCTGCACGGATTAAATCTTTAGCTGGCCCCTCTTCTCCAACATCTGATAACCTTGCAGCGGCTGAAAACTCTGGTGACATTACTTTAGATTCTACTAATTGAGTGTACACCGTAGGCCAAGATTCGCCATACAGTTCGCGTTGAGAAGTAATAAAATTAAACGCACCTTCTAATCCCTCTGGTGTATCTTGAATGCCAGTTAAAGCTCTTTTAAATTGAGTTTCAATGTATGCTGGCACTATACCAGTTTGCGTAACTATAGATGCTATTTTCTGTTTTGCGTTTTGGCGTATTTTTTGTTCATCAAAAGGAAATGCTGCAACATTTGCATTAGCTTCTTGGTTTATAGCATTTGTTGTATCTGCTGCCCATCTGTTAAAATGCTTCACATCTACGGCAGTCATAGAAAATCTGTCTAGTTTTTTGCCGTCAACAAGCGCCCCTGTAAATTCAATGTCATACATTTCTTCTAATCGTTTAGGAGCCAATTTTGTGTGGATTTTGCTGTAAAGTGCAGTGTACGCTTTTCTCATTTTCCCTGAATAAATAGTGTCTTTTACTGCTACTAAAGATTGTTTAATAGCCCGTAAATCCTCTGGTGTTTCTGCGTCTATAACTGCTAGTTTTAATTCTTCATGGTTCAATTCCGCTGTTGCCATTCTAGTTTTTTCTTTTTCAGCTTCGCCTAGCTTATCCCATTTGTCCCATTTTTTTAAAGCTTGGTCATAAACTTGCGGAAGAAGTTTATCTTTCATTTGTTCTACTTGGACACGGCTTTCATAATGACCGCTAGATACATTTCTAAATAACTCTAGTTTATCTGCCGTTGCTTGTATTTTAGCAGCATCGTCACGTAATTTTTGTTCTTCTTGTGCTACAGCATTTTCAATTTTAAGAAGTTCTTTAAACTGTTTTATCTCTTCTTTTTCTAGTTTTTTATTTTCTTTTTCTTGATCATTGATTGATTTAATTAAAGAACGTTCATGTTTTTCCCATGCTTTTTGGGCTTTAGCGTCTAATGTTTCTGCACGTTTTATTTCTCGTTGTGTTTCTAATTCTTGTTTTTTTCGCTCAGTTTCAGCTAACCGTTCTGTTCTACGAGTTTCAACAATCGCTCTTCTAGCTACTACATCGTCTTTAGATTTTTTTTGTGTTAGAGCATTTTTAGCTAAAGTGTATTGTGCTGCGTTTGTGTAAAACCCAGCTTCTTTATTTGCTTCTATTTGTTCATCTGTTACATTTCCATCAAGTATATCAATCCTATGACTTGCTATTTTCCAATCTTGTTGAGCTTTCTTTGCTTTTGCAGCATCATTTATACCGTCTTTGTTATTTCTTCTTTCTAAAGCTACCATTTGACTGCCTAAAGTAGCTATTAAACGTGCGCGGCGGGGAGTGTTTATAGTTAACGCTTTTGCTTCAATACGTAGTTCATTTATTTTTGGAATGTCACCCGACAAAAGCGCATCAGATGCCTGAATTACAATACTGCTTACTTTTTCTGTTTGTTCATTATTTGCTGTATTTTCAAGGTCTGTCTCTATAGATTCTATTTTATCGTCAACTGATTTTGCAAGAACGCGAAATTGTTGGTCATCTAGTTCCCCGACAAACAATCCACTAGGGTCACTCATTTCTTGTTGCAGGGCTTTTATTTCCTCATCAGTCACTGCATTATTAATTCTTCCCGCAGCGGAATTATAAACTAGCGTGTTTCTATGGGCTTCTTCTAATTCTTGTATTTTGGAAATATGCAGATCACCAGTATTTTTTTTATCTGCATGGAAAAGTTTGGATGCTTCTAATTCAAGTAATAATGTTTCTGGTTTGTCGTAAACAATATTAGCTTTCTTTTCTGCCCAATTAGTTAAACTGGTTACAAGGTGTGTAGATTTTTTAGTTGTGCTATAACTTACCGCGTCGGCTACGGCCCTAGCCGTAATACTTTTCCATTGAGCTTTATATGTTTCTTGAACGCCAGCGTGCATACCTGTCAGTCTTTTTGTTTGATAAGTATTCAGATGGTCAATAATATCTTGCGTATGCCCTGCACCGTCTTCTTTTGAATTAGCTTCTAATTCTGGAATTTTTTGCAGTAATTCAATTTGGTCATCAGCTATGTTACTGTTCATATCAACAGAAGCAGATTGGATCTCTAATTTGTTTATAGCACTAGCCATTTTAGTAACTTGCGTTATAGCTGGGCCTATAGAATTAGATGAAAAATCTTCTCCAGAAAATTGGACACGGCTTTGTGGTGTACCCCGTGACCCTGGGCCTTTAACTTCAGGTTGCCCTTGATATAATTTAATTCTTGGCATTAGCTAACCTCGTTGAATATTCGTTTTGTAAGCATTACGCAGAAAAGAACTTTTGAACACCTTTAGATCCAGACGCGGCATACCCTGCTCCTAGGAGAGAAACGCCAGCACCTACGTAAGCTGATTTGGCTTGAGATGCACCTTTCCATTTAGCTATTTTGCCTTCGTACTCTTTAAGAACTGCTTGTGCCTCATAAGAACTTGCGTCTAGTTCACCGCTATACAAAGCCGTTTGTGCATCAAATTCTATGTTGGCGGCTGTATTGCCAAGTATCTCTAATGGAGTACCTGTCATTTGTACGCCGCCTTTAGCAAATCCTGTGCGTTGTGCAGATTTTACACGTTCTCCAGCCGCTCTTATTTTGTTAGCATCAAATTCTGCTTTTTGTTTTGCTGCAATTTTTTGGTTTCGCATTAATGCTGCGTTATAATTTGCCATCCCCTGATTAGCAGCGCCAGCTTGTTTAGCCGCCATGCCAGACATGACACCCGTCACTGCACTGCTTGCCATAGATACAGCCATCATTGTAAAGGGATCAGCGCCCATTATATCACCCGTTTGTTTTCAGGTGTGCAAATATTCCCCGCACACTCAATGGTAGTGGTTGTTGTTGCCTAATATAAACAGTTCCTTCCCGATTGTATCCATCAGCAAAATCTACTCTTAAATCTCCCGAAAATAAAGAAGTTGCCTGATCCATAGGATCTGAACTGTTGCGAAAAGGTATAGTGTCTATAGTGCCATCTCTTCTGCCAACTTCAATTCCTAGTGACCTGTAAAGACGCAGAATTACTTCATGTATACGTTTTATCTTACCTTGCGCCGTTCCATCTCTAGACCCGTCTTCTATACGTTGTGTCTCTAACTCACTAGTGTATCCAAGACCCACATGAACAATTGATGACGCTTTATCTAATACAATAGCTCCGCTTGATACTACTTTTGATGCTTGAGCCGCACCATTTCCAAGGATGCTTACTGTTTCACCTTCTAAATGAGACAGCCCAGATATTGCCGTAGTAGCTTCTCTAGCTGTCCCGCCAGATATATACGCAGTAAAAGCGGCTCCATCTGTGTTAAGGTGTGCAGTTCCCCCAACTGTAAATGTAGTGTAAGAACTACTATTTACACCTATTGTAAACGTGTCTGCGTCTACTACTGTCACAACGTACCCATTAGCTTCTATTTCTGTCATACCGCCTACATCAAAAAAACCTATTTGATCGCCGGATGTAAACCCATGTCCTACACAGGTTACAGATGCAGGGTTAGCTTCAGTTACAGCACTAATTGGTTTTCCAGCTACAGCAGCTAGTTCAAACGTGTTGGTAGTTTTCTCCATAACACGATACCGCTCACCGTTTAATTCAGTCATGCCAGCTACATCTCGTATGTCTACAAGATCACCGTCTGTTAACGTGTGGCTTGATGATGTAACTACTACAGGGTCTGCCCGTGTAATTGCAGAGATAACATTTGACACATTTAATGACAGCCCACTATCTACAAAAAACGCATCTTCTTGGTCATCAGTAGAAAGAAGTCCGGCAGTTAATAACTCTACGTACCTAACAACTGCTCCGTTAACGTAGCGCTGTACTGCTACCCAAACTTCATCTCTATTTGTTCCTGGTATAGTTGCCACAGATTCTACTTTTGCTTGAGTACCAGCAGCATCAGATGTTCCGCCTAATACGTGTCGGCTCCATGCTGTAATCTTTTGATCTCTCTGGTACGTTAAAGATGCAAGAGTGCCATCTGTACGTGGTGACCATATAATACTGTCTGGCTCTTGTTGGTAGGCTAATTCTACAAAACCAGATTCAGAAACGTGTTCCGCTAACAATGTCAAATCTGGGCTAACAAAAGCATCACTTTCAAATTGGTAAACAAACTCTCTTAATTTTCTTGCAGCACGCTGCATATACACAACAACGTTTGCAATTCTTAATGGTGCAGTACCAGCAGACCCGTAATTAGTTTCCCGCACTACCCTTACGTTAGTTGGCGTTAATGCTTCTTCATTTGTTGATGCAGAAACTTTAAATTCACCGCCAGCCGTGCCTACTGCTAATACCTTTCCAGGAGACAACCATTGGATAGCATTTACTTGGTCTGTAGCAATTGTGTAGGATACAGCGTCATCGTCTAAATCACCCAACCCATGAGCATAATAATCACCACTTTTTGAACCCCATAATGTCTGTGGTTCTGCTGTTGACCCCGCCCAGAACAAACGTTGTTCATAGAAACAAACACTGCTAGGGTAACTGCCCCCGTACCATGCTCCTAACCGCCATGAAGTTTCAGCAGATGTACCGCCAAAAGTTTTCTGAACTGTACACGCTACAATAGTTGTTGAAGTAATTGAGTTAACAACTGCGTACCCCCATTGGATTCCGCCTTCTGATATATATTTCCACGTTACTGTGCCGTCTACTATTTCACTGCCGTTAGATGTTGGCCCACCAGAACTAGCGGTTGTCCCTGCCCTAACGCATTCGTACACACGATCTGAATTTCTTTTTACAATTCCAACTGCATATGCTGTAGATGCCGCCCATGCTGAAGCTATATGACCTATACGTATAACTCTGCCTACATCTGTCGCAACAAACCCAGACCCACCGTTTATGCCTGTAACTGCCGATGCAGTAATGTTTGCACTCCCTGTAGTTGCAGACGGCGTTAACGTTGTCGTTTCTATGTTTTCGTCAAGGTAAGGCCCATCTACAAAAGGAATATTATCCAAACTCCATGAAGTGTGAGAAGTTCTAGATAACATAGCTGGCGCATGATCTGGATGAGCTATGTATAAAATATCTGCTGATTGAGCAAAGCTTAAATTGAACAACTCTGCTTCTGTATAAGTTGTTGTAACTTCTACTGCCGCTACTGGTGACCCTGCTACAATCTGCCCTTGGTCTTTGTAGAAACGGATGTATTGGTCACCAAACTCTAGTATATAAGCTTGAGTAGTAGAAAATTCAAACGGTACTAATTTAACTTTTTTTGCTGCCGTTTTCACACTAGACACGTATTGTGTACCGCCCCGCCTGTAAGCACCGCCCTGTGGATGAACAAGGAAGTTCTTCATTAACCGGCAACCGTTAGCATATTGTGCTATATCAATACGTGCTTCTAAAAGCGGAGTAAGTTCACCAGAAGTAAAATTTGTTATTGGGTAGGCTGCTACAACCATGCCTACGCTCCAGTGCCGGTAAACGCTACCCTAGAATTTAACCACGTATCTGCGGTTATATCGTCTGGCGTTCCTTCTGTAGCATCCGCAGACCTAGCATCTGCCAGTTTTGTGCTAAACAAATTAAATAGATCAACCGTTAATGTACGACTGTCAGTCATTGCAATTGATAACTCTGCCGCTATGCGTGCCGACAAAGCTTCTATAAACAACCAATCAAACTTGTTGGGATCTGTAACTTGGTAAATATATTTAATCTTTAATGCTGATGCGTTACACAAGAGTAAATTACCTTCAACCGTAAACTTGGCTGCGTCTAACATATTAGTTCCAAGAAGGCGTAAGAAATCTGATGGTAAAGCAAATTGAGCGTTATATTCATACGATGGTGTATCTGTACTAACTGCTAACTCTACTCTTTGTATGGCAAAATTCCACGGGTGAGAACGTAACGTAGTGTCACGCATTGGCTCATAAACAAGATTACAAAGCCTTGCAGCTTTGCTATTTTCTGTCAGAGAGGTTATTTGCTCATCACCAACTTTAGCTAGAGCAAGGTTGCATATCTGCACCTCGGATGCCATTTGCCTCTCCTATTGAAAGGGCGGGGAGAATTCCGAAAAACTCCCCCCTACTCAATCAGTCAAGAACCCACAGCATGGTGAGTTCAATCGTACCAGTAGCAGCAGCACCGGCGATTACGACAGTGATAGGAATTCCCACCTCATTCGCATCTACAACACTGTTTTTACCTAAAGCTGAAGTCAACGCACAGCCAACCGTTGTAACGGATGTTGAAGCCGCAGCAGCTTTGTATTCGTCAACGTCCAAAGCAACAGCCGTACCAGAAGAATTAACATAAGCCGCATGGCCTACAGATAATGTGGTACTGCCGCCTAAAGCATCGTGAACAACTTCGCCAGAAAGGATACGCGCACCATTCGGGAGGTTGAACATTTCAATTGGGCCAACAGCAAGTGATGCTGCTTCTGCCGATGCGTAAGCAATACGGACACGGCCTGCCTGTTCGTTTGTTTTAATCATTTCCTTTGGGGAATTTTGATCCCACATAGTCTTTTGGGCTGAGTAAGTAGTAGCCATAACTTTAGTCTCCTAGACTAGGGTTAAGAAGGATCACACAAGATGTTGCCAACCTGAATTTCTTCCATACGAGTAGCACCAATGCACATAGAAAAGAACACTTGTGTCGCATGATTTTTGTCAGGGCGTTCAGCAATCCGAGCTACTGGCTCAGTGCCGATTGCAAGCTTAATACCAGACTGAGCAAAGTACAGGACTTGGTCATCAGAGTTAGTATCAGTCTCTATCAATTGAGTGCGAACAAACGTAAAGCCTAAAAACGTATCTACTTGGCCCTGAACAAGGGCTTTCACAGTGTTATAATCACTTGAGGAAATTTCAGTTTCCGCCAAAAGATTAGAAAGCTGCTTTGCGTTAATAATGCAAACACGTTTTTGGTCTGGATCAGATTCGTTTGCATCTAAATTTTCTTTAGCTGCACGAAGTTTTCCAATGTTTAAGCCGGTATCAGCCGCTGGGCTAATGCCTACTTGAACGCCAACTGTCATAGAAGTATCAAATGCGGTAGAAGTAGATCCGTCTACGCCCGTAAAGGCAGTTCCGGTTGCTGCTTCAATAATAGCTGTGTCCATTGCGCGTCCCATAGCGTTTGCAGCAGCTTGGCTGTAAGGGCTAGTAGGGTCAATGAGCATACGAACACGGTCTTCATTGTCAATTAAATCAGCCCAATCGTAGTCAACAAGGCTAACACGCCGACGAGCGTGAGGTGTGTCCATTTGTGGCGTATCCGCATGGCGTGTTGGACGCTTGCGAGCAGCTACTGAACCGATTTGTTCAAAGAAGGCGTTTTTGCCAGCGACTGATTCCATGTCAACGCAACTACGTAGACGAGAACCTTTTTGTTGTGACAAGTGGACAACATTGGCAGAATACTGCTCTACGAATGCTGTAGTAATTTGAGTGGACATAATCGTCCCTCCATCAAGGTTAAAACAGGTTTACATTACACGCTCTTTGTAGGGTGTCGGTGTAAACCGGCCTATCCTGATGCGAAAAACAGTGCTAGGGCGTTTGTATCGGTATCCTAGGCTTTCCCTTGTCTGGCTGGCGCATCTCTGGTTTCACTAGCCGTGGCCCCACAGAACGTTGATCAAACAAGAAATCTGATACAATTTTAACCTTTTCACATAAAATGTCAACATCGTTCCATTCTCTTGCAGAACAATGTTTAGCAACTGCTTCCAAAACCCGCAATCGCACTTCTATTTTATCCATTGCCAATTGCGTACCCCCCGACAACTTCAGTGCCGTGCATTTCTTCCATTAGATTTTGCATTCTTCGTACCATAGCTGGACGTTCTAAGTTATCTTTGTTGTAGAAAGCTGGGTCATTTTGAATTTTAGATATTTCTTCTTTAATCATGTCTGGTGTTTTTGCTCTTTGTTGGTTTCCTTCCAACACAGTGTCACCCATAAGTTTTTCCCCAATTAAAGCAAACGCTTTTATCAACGTAGGGTTATTGCCAGCACCCGTGTCTGCTAGTGCTTGTTGTAGTTCCTCCCCCCCAAATTCTCTTACTGCACGTTCTGCGGCACTGAATTTTTGATCATAAGCGTTCCCCCATGATTTTCTCAAATCTGTTTGAGCGTTTACGATTTCTTCTTCTGCGTTGTTTACCATGCCTTCAAATTGTTGCGCTTGATTTCCTACATACCAACCATACAACTCATTTGCTTGTTTTTCGGACAAACCAGCTTGATGTGCTTTCTCTTGAAAGTCGCTAATTAAACTTTCATCTATAGCGTATCCTTCCGGCATAGTGTGTTCATCAAATTTATATCCCGCAGCTTCTTCCGGCCTACCTAACTTGCCGTATATGTCTGTCCATTCTTCATCGCTATTAGGCATAACCAATTTATCTCTACCTAACATTGATGATGCGTTTACATAACCTTTAGCTAAAGACTCAACTGTTGTGTATTTTTGTAAAGCTGCGTTTTCCCTTAGATCTTCTGGCAACGATGCTCTCCAAGCAGATTCGTCTATTTGATCCATTGCATCTGATGTTGCCGGTGCTTCATCTAAAACTTCGCTCATTGTTCAATCTCCTTTGGAAGTGCCATAAAATCTTTTGGTTCATAATGTAAAAGGGAAAGAATACGCAATGCGCCATTCCTTATTCCCTCGTTAAATGCTGACGCATACGGATCATTCTCAAATGTTGTGCCTAAGACAAACGAATGAGCAACGATGTCATTTAAAACTCGCTTTCCTTCATCTGTGCCAAACACTATTCGGTAATCGTCACGCCGATCTTGAAGTTTTTGTTTGTTCATTGACCCATTTTTGATACCGTGTCGAGGACATCAGCGCCTTGTTGCGCCGTTGCTAACCCTTGCTGCATTTGCTGTTGTTCAGCTTGTTGCTGCTTTAATTGCTCCATTTCTTCAGATGTCTTCATAAGAGATGTTGGAACTCCAAACAAATCTCCAAGCCACCGAATCGTGTCCTCGCCATTAATGACTTGGGCAATTTCAGGTTGCATTTGTATAATAGGGGAAGCTATCTCAAACACTCGCAGTAAACCATTAGCATCAGTTTGTTTCTGAGCTTTGGCAAGTGGAGATACATATTCAATGTCGTACTCTGCGTCAGCTAGTATCTCTGGTGCTGGCGGGAATTTACCACGGCGCATTAAAAGACCAAATACCCGTGTAACCATTGGGCCAAGTAATTCAGATTGTAACCGGCCTAATACTGGCCCCATCAATCTTAACTTTTCTTCTTGCCGCTGTATTACTTCTGTAGCCGTCATCTGCGGCCCTTGTTGCATTTGCAATTGGTCTATGTAAAACCCTTGGCGTATCCTTCGCCGCACATCTTCCAACATCTCTAAACCAATAGGTATGTTGCCGCCGGTTTGTAGTGGCGTTATAGGATCAGAACCAGCCCGTCTAAAGTTAAGCCCCCCAGGAATTGTTTTGACAGGATTTAATGCTCCGTCATCTGGAACTTGAAGAGGTGGGTCTACAATCTTTTGTGCGGCTTTAAGTATAGTTTTAGCCATTTCTTGTAACATTTTAATATCTGGCAAACACGATACTCCTGGGCCTCTACCGTATGTCTCTCCTGATACTTTTGCCCAACGTGGTGCTACGTATGGCATTTCTTCAAATCCGCCATCTTCTAAGATGTGTTTACTTTTTGTAAGCATATATATAGAAGCTACAGGCAAATCGCTGCGTAATTTAGACCCGTGTACAAAATCTGTCCTTGGCTGCACACAATGCAACACTTCAAATGTTGTATCTAATTTTCCTGTATCATACGCCTTCTTAACTTCATCACCACAATTGCCCATTCCGTAACGCTGTATTACTTGTCGGGCAGTGTATTCAAACTTACGATATACTGTGTCAATAAACCCGCTCATGTCTTCTGCGAGGTAGATTTCTTTTAAATGTTTAGTAGAAAAATTAAGTTCACCTGTCTTAGGATCTTCCCCTATAAACATTCCGCCTGTACCAAACGCCGTCATGTCTAAATATAGCTCATGGATATGTGATGAAAATTGTGCTTCTGGTGCGTTTAACGCTACGTAAATTCGGCGTTCTATCTCTTCTAACCAAGCAATAACTTCTTGATTTTCCATTAATGACGGGTCTGTTATTCGCAATTTAAACCATTTTGATGCTGGGTTTGTTAGCATACCATGAAGGCCAGCACCCAATAATTCATTAGCTATAACAGCAGTTGAATCTACAATCCTTAACCCTTTGCGCTGGCCCCTAGTTACTTTTTGCGTAAAGTCGGCCCGACGCGGGAATACTACTTCAGCTATCTCCTGCCAATGGCTGTCCCAGTTGCGGCGGTCTGCTTCTAGGGACTCAAGACGCTGTAAATATAATTCGGGAGTCATTTCTTTTTTCTTCCAGATTTTCGCGCAGCTATTGCTACCGCTTGTTGCCTTGTCTTTCCAGTGCCAAGCAATACTCTAACATTAGCTTTAAACACTTTCTGAGTTGTTCCGTTTCTTAATGGCTTCATCCGCCCAACAATGTTTTTCGCTGAACCGGCGCATCGCCCAATAACCCTCTAGATCCTGAAAGCATTGTTTTGTTTCTGGTTGTTTTGGTAGCTTTTGCGACTGTCCCTGATGCTCTACGGGCTTCAGTTTTTGATTTTGCAACCGTCTTTGTCTTTGATGTCCTTGCCTGTGATGTTTGCGTTTTAACAGCCTCACGCACATCTTGATTTCCCCCATCCGTACCGACGTTATCTTTTATAGACCCCCGCCCCATCATCCCAAGCGCCCTTGCTCCGCCCAAAAGAAACCCACCAGGAATAACACTTTGGGCTAATGCGGCAGCTTTTTCACCAGCAGTTGCTTGTTTAGAAAATGGATTCATTGCTATGTCAGCAGCAGTGCGTCCAGGAAGATTTGATCTATTTGGCGTAGCCATAGATTTTCCGCTGCGTGTATTATAGGTTTTGGAATCAGGATCGTTATTATAGGCTCCTGTTAAAGCGCCCCTTGGTCTAGAAGCCCTTACACCCCCAGCGCTACCATCAGAACCTGAAGAATCACCACCCATTATGACCCCAACAATGTTGTTTTTTTAGATTCATAATCACCAGTTACGCCCATCCCAGAAGTTAAAATAGTTGACTTTCTACCGGCTGCGGCTAACCTACGTTTGCGTTCATTATCTCTAGATGAACGTATGTCACTATCGCTTTTCTGCGGCGGCGGTGGTGTTGGCGCTGGTAAAGGCGGCGGGGCCGGAGGCTTTGGCGCACTGAAAATTCCACCCATTATAATACCTTTCGCAGTTGTGTTGCTGTTGGATCATAACCTAAAGCTTTATAAAAGCCAACAACTCTTGTTGTTTCTATTCCAGCAGACACTCCTACCCGTATTTCTTTAGCTCCCATAGCTTCCGCCCAGACTTCAAATGCTTGCACTAACCGTTTTCCTATTAACGCTCCGCGCCTATTTTGGTCTACAAATAAAAACATTTCTGATGCCGACAGGTCTTTTGAGAAAAATTGTTCGTACACACACCCCGCCATCATTCCTTGAATGCCTGACTTTTCATATACTAGGGCTACATAATTCATATTGTCTAGATAGCTTTCGCCTAACCATTGTAGTTTAGACACAGAAAACGAATGTGTTTTGTACATGGGGCTTTCTTCATAAAACCGTCTGCCCATTTCTATAAGAGTAGGTATGTCTTCTCTTGCCATAGGTCTAATCAAAAGGGAACCAATCGTTGGAATCCGCCAAACCGTTAGCCGTTGCCATTGGATTAAATATATCATAATCCTGTTCAGCTATCCCTTGTAGATCCCTGTAGTTAATAGGATCTCTCATTGAAACTGCTAAATATCTAAACGCATCGCATGGATGTGATGTCCAATCGTGCATCGGTCTGCTTTTAAACGTTTGAGTTGTTGCGTCAAAGTCCGTCCTGTATTGGCGCAATGCTTCTATACCTCTAGCGCACCGGCTGGCATCAAACCAACATCTTGGTAAGATTGACCTTACAGCATTAATTCCATCTTCAACAGATAGTTTAGGTACTACCATAGTTTGTGTCAGCCCTAACGATCTTAGCATCTCTAGTCTTGACCGGCCTGAAGACATCTCACGCACTTTAACGTCATGTGGTAGGTAGTGATCGCCGTAAGTGTAGCCTTTTTCCCGCAGCACTTGGACATAATGGTTTAAACCAGTGCCAGATGCTTCGTAGTAATCAATTAATCTTATTTCTTTTCCAACTATTTGTGCAAACCAAATTGATGTCATGTCATCTAGGCCCAGATCCCATGCCGTTATTACTGGCAATGTAGGCTCATACGGTACAGATGTTACTTGTTCGTCCTTAGTAATCTTTTCCATAATCTTACCGTAGTATGCACCACGGATAGCAGCAGTAAACGAACATTCATATTCTTGTTCATATTCTTCCTCAGACATATCGTTTCTAGCAAACATAAGTTCGCCAGCATCTACATACCCTGTCTCTGAAGCTTTATATAAGTACCCAGCCCACTGCCCTGTCTGATCTTCTACCGCACGTTGATACAGTTCAAAAAAATTGTTTTTGCCTTTGGGCGTGCCAATAAAGCTGGCAGTCCCTTGCCTGTCTGACAAAGCCGGACGGATAATTTCTGACCACATTTTAGGTGACATCTGTGCATATTCATCCATCACAACGTCATCTAGGTAAATTCCACGGGCGGCATCTGGGTTATCTGAACCATATAACTGAAGCCGACACCCGTCTAAGAAATCTATATGCAGATTGCCTTCATTTGGTTTGAATCCGGGCATGGCTGAAAGGTATTCTTTAGCGTAATCCCAAGCTACGGTACGGGCTTGCTTTAAAAGAGGCGCAATATAAGCAACACGCGGGTTTCTTTTATGCTCTCCGTAACATTGTATAGCCCTGCGGATGCCTTGATTAATCGCCCAGACAGTTTTCCCTGCACGCCTATGCCACACTAAAACTTTAAATCGTGTAGGATCGTTATGTAATTGTTGCTGTAACGGCCTTGGACTATAAGGAACTACTAGTTCAACCATATTACCCCATAAACATTAAAAGAACTCTACGTTTGCCAGAACTACGTGCAACCTTATGCTCTAGCCCACTAAACAACAACATATCTAAGTGATGATAGTAAGGCTCACTATCACGAAAGTAAAACCCACCGCCCTCAAAGCTATCCACCGGACTTAGTAAACAACTTACTGACCATTTGCACCACGGCATATGCCCTTTAGTCCCCGTGTCAAAATGCCAAGGGTGACCTTCTGTTTTCTCCTCAACACGCACATAAGCATTATCAACAAGATTAACATCAGCAACACCAGAACATAACTCAACAAGTCTAGACGGGATAACATCACTAAAATTAAGGTAACCAGATAATCCATTCGCCTCTTCTTGCGTCAAAACATCCTTAAAATAATGCATCACATAACTTTGCGCTTTGGATTGTCAGGGTCTAACTGCTCTATAACCTTGTTGTTGATCTCTCTTACATCCTTTAAAGTCTCTTCAGGCTTCATAAACCGCACCATTAGCTCACTCATACGTGGCCCAGCCTCAATCCCTACTAAAGTTTGACCCTGTGGCTTGCCATGCCCATACGCCAGCACAAGCTCAACCGCTTTCATAACAGCATTTAAAGGTGCTTCTTCATCATCAAGGATCTTCTCTAAACGTGCCGTAGCTTTAGGACTTAGCCCATCCCGCATAATTGATTTTAAATCATACGACACCTTATTCTTTGTGCCTTTTTGTCGGCCACCAGACTTTTTACGTGCTTCCATGCCAGACCATAACACGCCTTACTTTTAAAAAAAATATTTTTCTTGTGGGGGATAGGATCAGATAATTCTCGCCGAAATTTTGGGGGTATGGGGTCTTTTAGCGAACCTTTTTTTATTTATATGTGAGCTACCTATTCACTAGCACAATAGATAGCGATAACAGGCAGCGCTCTATAGTTTAGGGAAGCATGACAACAGCACGCGACGCCGACATATATATATGATTGCGGTTTGCTTTTAGTTTTCTTCTAATGATATCAATATAATGTTTTGCTGTTGTATTTCTGTTGAACGTTAATCGTCCCCCCCACATATTTAGTCTATTGCTTCCCTCTATATCTATTAGCATTTCCCTTAGTAGGATTAGTTATTCCGACATGATTGCTTGAAAAGGTTTTCCCACGTTTCATATCATCATGCATATTAATTGTTGACTCTATATATGGAGTCCGTGTAATTTTTATACAGTCTTAAACAAAGGGGAATCAGTATGATTGAAAACTTAGCTATCGCTTGTTTATCAAGCTTTGTTATTGGATTTGTTTTTACTTGTTTTATTGCATTATAGAAAAGGGAATCATTATGAATTATTTATTTAGTATTACTTTTATTGTATTTGGCGGTTTTTGTTTATTATTCGGCATTTTTGCAGGGGAATATATGAAATTAGACACGATAGAAGAAATGAACCACGGAGATTGGTTGTTTTTTGTCGGCGCTGTTGGGTTTCCAGTATTTGTCGGTTTTGTCTTAATTTTTGAAGGCGTGCGTATTCCGCACAAATAAGGGGAATTATTATGAATAGATTAAACCAATTAGATAAGGCCGAATTATTAATGGTTAGATCATTATTAACGACTGATTCGTATCAAATGGGACAAGATGTTCTAAACAACAATATAGACAAGGTTTGTTATGAAGCGATTATAAAAGTAAATGCCGCAATTATATTGAAACTGTCGCGACAGATTCGCGCATTAGAAAGGGAATCATTATGACATTAGAAAAGTACGACGTTCAATTAATTACGGGATTAATCCAAAAGCAAATAGATCATCATAATCATATGATACTTGGAGAAGAATTGTATGAGTTTGGCGATAGATCAACAAAGCGCTGCCAAATGTTACAGAACGATATAAAGCATATGAAAACTACTATGATTAAGATAAAGGGGAATCAAAATGATCTATAAGACAGTAAGTGAAGTGTTAGGCGCTATTAAAAAAGACACATTTAAAGGAATTGTTGTTTATAAAGGCCCGTCACAAATCGACGGTAAACCTATCGTCGCAATTTTTAACCGTATTGTTACTGATTCAGACAACACAAAAACCGG